>OIYG01000409.1_pt1 | contig 43076 bp, 46 predicted proteins | sample 1587861 | NCBI WGS metagenome assembly OIYG01 (sample SAMN03283272) | human gut metagenome | biome: human-associated habitat; material: feces | host: Homo sapiens | place: Peru | collected 2012
GTGATTATTTTATGTATCTTTTGTGAAAAAAATAGAAATGAGTTTTAATTCATTTTTATTTCATATGGATTAGAAGTAAATCCATCTCCACTTTTGTAAGCACTATTACCCTTTATACTTATTACTGGTCTTACTGCTAATAAAAATGCATTGCCATCTATATTATACTTTTCTTCAATTACACCATTATGTTTCATTACTTTTATTTGTTACAGTAAACTTTTTTGAAGTAGTCCATCCTGGTTCTATATTAGACCTGCTTATACTTCCATCACTATCAGTAAATATTATTTTCAAGTCAGCACTACTTACTGAAACAGCTTTTCCTTTCCTATAATTTGTGCTGTAAAGTATGCTAGTGTGACACTTAGTACTACTACTAGTAAACTAATAAAAGTACAACAAAAAAGGCTACTCTTTTCAAGCCCTTTTTGTATGATTTTTAACATCCACTCAAAGTTTCCACTATTTCATCTTGCTTCCGAACACTTTTTAAAAGTCAAATAAATTATAAAGTAAAATGCAGTTTCAAATTGTACTTGTAAAAATACAAATTTTAACAATTTTTGTGTTCTGTTGGTCATGAACGGACGAAGTTTATGCTTTGCAAACCCAGTAATCAAAAGATTTTAGCAAGAAATGTCCGGATCTAAGACTATTTCATATGGTGTCTCAGGCGCTCCATTTCCTGTACTATATTTGATACAGGATTTGAGAGAAATGGCAGGACGCAAAGCAAGCGAGTTGCCCAAGACGTTGCCACTAAAGTAGCCAGGGCTACCAGAACCATCGATGCGCCAAACGCCCGAGAAATTGCCATACCAGCTGTGAGGTGACAAGGACCACCAATAAGTACTTCCTGTTATACTTCCTCCTGCACTATTTAGATAATACCATGCATATGGACTAGGTAAGCTTGTGCCATATTTTCCTCCAGCATATGCTAATTCATCTATTGACATTAATCCTATTGGGTATGTTAGTTTTGCTTCACTATTATTTCCTGAAAATGCATCTTTGTTATTTGTACAGTTATACGTTGGTGTCTTATTTGTAACAAGTCTTCCATATGATGCATAGAAGAAAGTTGTTTTACCTGTATTATAAGTTGATCCCGGTGCTAACTCTCTATCATTACAATATACTGCATCGTTGCTTAAATACTTTGTATAATAAGTTAAATTGTTTTTATACCAATTATCTACATATGTTTTTATTGTGCTGTCATTTGTATTTAGTCTATTATTTTCTAAAGAACCTGTAGTTCCATATTTATATCCTACATACATTGGATCAGTACTCGTTGTATTGAATGTACTTGTTCCAATATATCCACTTGTTGTATCAGGACTTGTTCCTGAATACAAGAGTCTTATACTTCCATCATAGTTAGTTCTTATTATCCTCCAGTAGAAACCTCCAAACTTAACCCAATTATTTTTTGCATCTCCTGCGAAATAGTATACATCTTTAGGAGAATTACCTGCTATACTCTCGGTTGCTTTATATAAAGTTCCAGTATTTGTTTTAGCAAATGTTGTATTAAAGTCTGTTCTTTCTTTAATTGTAGAATTATCAATAAGTAATTGATCATATAATGTTTTACTCATTGTTATATTTAAATTAATATTTGATATTACGTTATTAACTATTAATTTATTAGAACTTAATGTGTATTCTCCACCTGTAATACTTTCAGGTTCTCCAGTTAAATAAAATACTACTTTCCCACCTTCAGTTGTTGTTTTACTTGTACTATCTATTTTACTTGTGTCACTTATCGTAACTGTTACTGTATTACTTCCTTTTTCTTTTGAAAAATCTATTTTACATGCATCAGCACTTTCTAACTTTTCTACTTCTATTATATAGTTATCATTATCAAAAGTAATAATACTACCATTTTTACAAGTAATCTTATTTGCAATATACCCACTACCCTTTGTAGGCATAGTTTTACTTTCTACTCCGTCCACAGTAAAACTAACTAAATTATCAGTATTAGATACTAACTCTTTATTTTCTTTTCTTGGTAATAAACTAATAGTAATTAATACTATAGGAATTAAAAATACAAACAATTTCTTTTTCATATATAGCCTCCATATTTATCTACCCTAACTAAGTATAAGTATACCAAAAAACATAAGTCATTTCAATAATTTATAAAATATTGTCATAATTTTTACTAAGCAAATAAATAACACTATTAAAGTTTTTATTTATTTTTTCTTTTAAATATAGTATAATTCTATTAGGAGAGATTTTATGGATATATTGTATATTGAATATTTAATTATATTTGCTATTCTAATTCTGATATCTATTATAGTTATTAGAATTAATAAAAAAGATTTTACTATTAAAATAAATAAGTTAATCGAGTATCTTGGTGGAAAAAATAATATAATTAATGTAGAAAGCAATATGAGTAGACTTAATGTTAAAGTTAAAGATACTTCTATTGTTAATAAAGATGGTATTGAAAAATTAGGTGCTAAAGGAATTGTTGAAATTGATAATGAATTAAAAATTATTATTGGTCCTAATAGTAAACAACTAAAAAAATATATTAAAGATTTAAGGTAGAATTAATTTCTACTTTTTTTGATACTTTACGACATTTTTCGACATATTTTGACAAACAACTATGTTATTATTAAATTGGTGATAAGGATGGAATTAATAATAAGTGCTATTTTGGTAACATTTCCTCTTTTAATATATGATTACTTTGTTATATATAGTCAAAATATGAAAATGAAAAAAAGAAGTATAGTTTTAAAATTAATTCTTTATAGTTCTTTATATTTAGCAATGTTTTATACTAAGAATATTCCATTTAATTATAGATTTGTAAGTATTATCATACCTTTAATTTTAACTTATTTATATAAAGAAAAATTTACTTCTATTGTAATAAATATAATTATTATTAATTATACTATTAATTATTTAAATTATAATATGATTAGTACTTTTATGTTGTTTTTTCTTTTATATTTAAGTTTTAATAAATATATTAAATCTAATAAAAATGATAATATATTCATAAATAATACTATTATATTATTAGCAATGTTTCAAATAGCAAATACTATTATGAATTATAGTAAAATGTTTTTAATAGATAATATTCACTCTTTTATTATATTTACAATAATAATTAAAATACTAAATTATTTTTTAAGTGAATCAAAAAATGTTATTAATTTACATATGAATTTAAAAGAATTTGAAAAAGATAAGAATATGAAAATTAATTTATTTAAAATTACTCATGAAATAAAAAATCCTCTTGCAGTAATTAAAGGATATTTAAGTATGTTTGATGTTAATAATAAAGAAAAAAGTACTAAGTATATTAAGATTATTAAAAGTGAAGTTAATAGAAGTCTTAATTTACTTAGTGATTTTATGGAATTTACTAAGATTAAAATTAATACTAGTAATGTTATTTTTAATGATTTAATGGATGATATTAAGGAAGTACTAATTCCATTTTTTAATGCTAAGAATGTAAAATATAATTTTAATATAGAAGCTAATATTGAAATAAACATAGATTATAATAGAATTAAGCAAGTACTTATTAATGTAATTAAAAATGCAGTTGAAGCATGTCCAAATAATATGGGACTTGTATCAACTACAATTTTTAAAGATAAAGATTATTTATATATCTTTGTTAAAGATAATGGATCAGGTATGGATAAAGATACCTTAGATAATATTTTAGTTCCTTTCTTTACTACTAAAGAAAATGGAACTGGTTTAGGAGTAAGTTTGAGTAAAGAGATAATTATTTCTCATAAAGGAGAAATTAGTTATGATAGTATTTTAGGTAAAGGTACTACCTGTAAAATAACTCTTCCTTTAAATTAATAATAATATGGATAATAGTATGGTCTTGGTGGATAATAGTATTGATTTTGTTTAGGTCCTACTGCAGCAACTGCTACTCCACCAGTAAGTGCTCCTAATAAAAATGGTCCTGCAAATGGTACAAATCTATTATCTTTCTTATAAGAAAAACCTCTTTGATAATAATTATTATACATAAATTCACCTCTAGAGTATTTTATGAGGAGTTTTATTTTGTGACTGTACTTTTTAATCTAAAAAGAGTAAAACTAGGATAATTATTAAATCTTAAAAAACTTTTAATAGTACCTATCCCATTACTTATATAAATACTATCGTTTTTAATAGTTTTATAATACTTTTTACTCCCTTCAAATTTATATAATTCTCCATAGAAAGGAATATTTATTTCTCCTCCTAAACTATTACCTGCTACAAAAAGGTTATATTTATTTTTTTCTATTTTACTAAGTACATCTCCTTCATGAGTAAATACTAAAGTATAAAGTCCTTCACATTTAGTTAATTCATCTAACTTAGAATTACCATTATTATATGAGCTTACACCATATAAACATATTGGAGTAATACTATCATTATATATTAATTCACTTATATTATCTAACTTTTTAAAACCAATGCTTTCTAAAGATGTACTAACTTCTTCACTATCCAAGTATCCCATTACAAAATACTTACCTAGACTAGAGTCTAATTTAGTTAAACTAGTTAATATTTTCTTATCTAGTTTAACATTTTTATTTAACAAGTTACCTCCAAATAATATAATATCAGGTTTATAAGAATTTATATTATTAACTAGATTATTAACATCTTCTACATTGAAAGTACTTCCAATTAATGTATCAGTAAAATAAACTACTTTAACACCACTAAAATTACTTGGTAGTTTTTCACTAATTATTCTTTCATCATTAACTATAATTTTAGTAGTTTCATAATACTTTGCATACATAAAAATACTTATTACTATTATTACTAATATTATAAAAATATTTATTAATTTAGTTTTAATACTCTTTTTTTCATTTTCCATAACTACACCTATAAACTACTTGCAGAAAGTATTATAACCATATAACTTAAATAATTATGCATAATATGTGCTACTATTGTACTAAATATATTATCTGTTTTATTATATAAATAACCAAAAGCAAGTCCAAGTGATGAATAAGGTATTATATAAAGTAATTCTAAAGGAGTAGCCATTTTATGTATTACTACATGTAAACTACCAAAAACAAGACCACTTATTATGGGAAACATAAAGTTTTTACCTATTACTTTTTTAAAACCATATCTAAATATCATTTCTTCTACTATAGGTGCTACTAAGACTATACAAATAAAACCAATTATAGGATTACCTACTATAGCCTGTCTATTCAATGTTTCATTTGTAGCCATTTTACCATTAAATACACCAAATATTATAATTAAATTAGATAAATACATTCCAAGTACACCAATACCCCAATATTTAAGACTTGTTTTGATATTAGTAAAGAAGTTTTTAAAGTACTCTTTAAACTCAGTTTTAAACATATTAAAATACATTATTATGTATACTATACATATTATAATATTTGCTAAATAACTTAATGTTTGATTAGATATTACTTTGTTATTTGCAAATATTCCAAAAATCATAGGAATACCTAAATATATAAGTATTAACTTACATAATTCACCTATATCTTTTAATTTATTTTCTAACTTTTCTATCACTATTATCACCTAATTCAATTATACTTTAAAATAATTAAAAAGAAAACTCTAAATTAAGAGTTTTACATTTTTACTACTTTTATTATTGTTTTTTTACCTTTACTAACAATAGTATTATCTATTTTAATTAAAGCATTTGGATCACTTACTTTTTCATTATTAACTTTTATACCACCTTGAATAACTAATCTTCTAGCTTCACTCTTAGAAGGAGATAAATTTGTACTTACAAGTAAATCTAATATATTTATTTCACTACTACTTACCTTTTTAGTAGGCATTTCATCATTCATTTTGCCACTAAATATATCTATACTAGTTTGTCTTGCTTTTTGCGCTTCTTCTACTCCATGCAAGTCTTTTACTACTTCAAAAGCAAGTGTTTTCTGAGCCAACCTTAATTCCGGAACTTTATTTTGTTCTTCCATAATACTTTCTATCTCTTCTTTACTTAGGAAAGTAAATACTTTTAAATATTCTTCTACTTTTGTATCATCACTATTAATTAAATATTGATATATTTTATATGGACTAGTTTTTTCTTTATCAAGCCATAATGCATTACCTTCACTTTTACCAAACTTCTTTCCTTGCTTATCAAGTATTAAAGGCATAGTAAATCCATAAGCTTCTTTCCCTAAAATTTTTCTTATTAGTTCTATACCAGTAGTAATATTACCCCATTGGTCACTTCCTGCTGCTTGTAAAACACAATTTTTATTTTTATATAAATGTAAAAAATCATATCCTTGAAGCAATGTATAAGAAAATTCAGCATAAGTTATACCAGTATCTAATCTTCTAGAAATAATATCTTTATTAAGCATATAATTAACATTTATATATTTACCTATATCTCTTAAAAAATCTAAGAAAGTAATATCTTTAGTCCAGTCATAATTATTAACTACTTCGCACTTTTCATCTAATAGCATTTTAACTTGTTTAGTTAGACCTATAATATTTTTTTCAACTGTTTCTTTAGATATAATTTCTCTTTCAGCAGTAGGACGAGGATCTCCAATTAAACCAGTTGCTCCTCCTACTAATATTATTGGTTTATGCCCATGTAACATAAGTCTCTTTGCTGTTACAAACGATGCATAATGTCCAATATGTAAACTATCAGCCGTTGGATCTGTTCCCAAATAGAAAGTTAAACTTTCATTATTTAAAAGATTTTCTAATTCTGTACTTGATACATCTTTAATAATACCTCTCCATTTTAATTCTTCAAAAAATGTCATAAATTTCACCCTTTCAAAACAAAAAGGTAATACCTAAAGGACGAAATAATCCGTGGTACCACCTTAATTTATACTCTTAACTATAACGCGTTACCTATTAACTTCAAAAGTTTGTAATTCACATTATTATATTGTTAGTTTACACCTACCACTAACTCTCTAAAAAATATTAATAATACTACTAATAACTTCATCACAAGTTAACAATTAAATTATAGCATACTTTTAACTGGTTGTAAAATATTTTGTATTCAAATTAAATTACACACTTACATTCATTCTTTCCAAAATATTTACTATTTTTTCTAAGGCATCAACAGTATCTTCAAAAGAAACATTATGTGTATACTCTAATTTTAATTGATAATCATTATATACTTTTCTTAATTTATCACTTTCTTTTATTATTTCAATTATTTCTTTAAACTCCCTTATATCAAATAAAGTATTTCTTTTATTAAATGTATTTTTAATAGCTAACAATAAATTTATATCTTTTATATTTGCATCACTATTTAGTAACATATAAATGTCATAAAAATCCTTTGCCCTTGTAGTAGTTATATTTTTACTAACTATACTTTCAAATTTTTCTGCAATTATAGTTTCAATATTGTATGCTAATATTTTAATTTCATCTGAATCAAATATAGAATTATATTTATACATAATTTCTTTAGGAGTTATTATATCACCAGTAGTAACTTCTAAGAAAAAATTAGTTTTAATTTTATCAAATTCACCTTTCACATTTATTCTAAATCCACCATATTCATCTTCATCTCTAATATCTTTAATATTTTCAATTTTAAATAAAACATTATCATTAATATCTATAGCTAGTATTTCATTAAATATATTTTGTATATTAGTTTTGTTTAATGGTACACTTTTTAAAGTTGTATCAATATCTTTAGTTGTTCTTAAATCTTCACCTATTATAGAAGAAAGTAACACTCCGCCCTTTAATATAATATTGTTTTTGTATTTACTAACTTCTATTCTTCTTAATACACATTCAAAAAAGAACATTTGATGTAAATGATGTGTAATATTGTTATTTCCATTTGATTTTTTCTTTATAATATAATTTAATTTATCAGAATTCACTATAATAATACCTCCATTAATTCTACCACCTCACTTTCAATATTCATTTTCTTAGCATATTTAATTAGTTTTAAAATATTTTTATTTTTACTTTTAGCATAATTTTTTAATGCCTTTGAATAAATTTCTTTATCCATTTTATTCTTATCTTTAATAATGTCACAAATTGTTCTTTCAATATCATAACACTTGACATTTAAACCATTAATCGTTTTAATTTCAATTATTCCTAACTCAAAAATATCATCTTTAACATATCTTAAAGAAACATTGCTATTATTTAATAATTTACCATTATAATTGTATGGAACAGTAATATCATAAACTAATGGAATTCTTTCAGACATGTTATGCAAATACAAAGAAGTAGCATGTGAATAACACATTTTCTTACTACTTTTAGATAAAATATATAAGTTATCAATAGGATACTTAGGCAATTTGTAAATTCCACTTTCTACTTTCTCTAATTTCTTATCGATTACTAAATTGCATAAATAAGTACTATTAATATCCATAATTTCTGCTTCTTTTTGAGTAATATATCCATTATTTCTTCTAGCATAATCTAAAATTTTATCATAATTATTCATATATATTCATTTCCTTTTTCTAGGAAAATTATATCATTTTTCCTCGATTTTGTCAATTAAAAACTTACTAACGTTAAAAAACTAACTACTTAATATATTACTCCTGCTTTCTTTATATTCACTTTCAGTAATAACTCCATCCTTATATAAACTCTCTAATTCATCAAGCTTATCCTTTTTACTTTTATTTACCATCTTATTTTTCTTTTTTGTTTTAACAATATCCTTTTCTTTTTCTGGAATATTATCTTATAAATAATCAAGTAATGTAATTGGAAAAAATAAAAGACCTAGTTATTTATTTGAACTAGGTTTCTTAATAGTTTTCTTTTTATTAACTTTTTTATTACTTTCTTCTTCACTTTCAAGTTTACTAACTACTTCTTTAGCAGCTTTAAGTGCATAATCTTTAACTTCACTAACAGCTTTTTCTACTACAGGTGTTCCTTTTTCTTTAGCGACTTCATATAATTCATTAGCTTTCTTTTCTATTTTTTTAGCTTGACTCTTAGCTATTTCTAAAGCTTTTTCTTTATCTAAATCTTTCACTTGCATTCTTAATTCTTCCACTCTTTGAAGAATATCAGCTTTAACATCATCTGTATCAATTAACTTAGCCTTTTCAACTAATTCGTTAAATTTAATTTTTAATTCACGACGTGTTTTACTTCCCTCTTGAGGCGCAAATAGAAGTGCTAATCCTGCTCCTAATCCTGCTCCTAAAATAAATTTACCCATTCCACTTTTCTTACTCATAATCTTCTTCCTCGCTTTCCTTTTTTCCAAATATTTTACTAACTGCTCCCATTAAGTATCCTACTATAGTATTCCCAATTTGATTAAACTTATTAGTAGTAAAATCAATTATATCAAATAGTTTATCTAAACTTTCTGCTTTTTTAGTTAAATTATCAAGTAAATAGTTAGTCTTATTTACAGTACCAATTAATTTTATGACAAATACAGTTAAAGATATTACAAATACTATTAATGATATATATAGCACAATTAGTAATGCATCGCTTAGTCCCATAAATTATTCTCCTTTCTTTTCTTCATACATAGAATCTATTAAGTTAAATAAGTCATGTTCTAAAGTTTTATCACTAACACCCTCTTCACTTTCTTCACTACTAAAAGCTTCTTCACTTATTTTACTCAAATAGTCTTCTTCTTTAACATTTTTACTTTCTTCTTCATCTTCCATCTTGTCTTTAATCTTTTCTTCTATTTCTCCAATAGACATGCTTTTGTTACCTTCTATTTCATTAAGTAAGTCTTCTATACTCTTAGTATCATTTTTTATATCAGTTTCAGTTTCAGTAGTTTTTTCACTTAGTTTTGTTAAAGTATTTTCTAACTCATCTTCTAAAGTACCATATGCTTTTCTTCTAACAGCATCATAATTCATTTCTTTTGGTTCAGTAACCCTATTAAATGATTTATTGCTTTCTTGTCTTTCAATTATTTCTTCTTTAGTATAATTTTTATCAAGAACGCCATAAACTGGACTTATAACTGGGCTAGGTTTAAAAATTCTTTCTGGTTTCTTTTCAGGTTCTTTAGTATTAGTCTTATTTTTAAATAAATCAGCATACTTGTTTTCTCTAGGTGTCTCTTTTTCTCTTCTTTTAGGTTCTTCATAAGACATAGTTCTACTTGCTCTAGTAGGTTTAATTTCATCTTCTTCATCAACCATAGGAAATTTAAAAGTATTAACTGGTTGTGTCTTAAATAACTCACGCTCAGTATATATAGGAGTAACTGGTTTTACTTCTTCTTTAGGTCTAGAAATAACTTCTTCTCTTCTAATACTTTTAACTTCTTCAATTTTAGGTCTTTCTTCTTTCTTAACAGTTTCTTCAGGTACTTCTATAATTTCTTCATCATAGAATATATTTTTAATTTTTCCAAATAATCCCATAATACACTCTCCTTACTCAGTATAAGAGTCATACTCATATACATCTAAAATATTTCTATCATCTTTCTTGTTATTTGGTTTCTTAATTTCATAAGTATTTTCTTTACCAGCAGTATTCTTATTACTTATAAAAGATGCTATAACATTATTGTTATATCTCATAGAAGATAATATTATCATAGAAGAATTAATTGCACTATTTAATTCATTTTCTTTTACACTTACTTCTATACAACTATAATTATACAACATTTTTAAGTAAAAGTAACTATTTTTTCCTTTTCTTACTTCAATATATCCAAATATATCTCCATTACTAATAGTATCACTATAGTATAAAAGTGGATCTATTTGATATTCTGACTTAAATTTACTATTATATGCATTTATATCTATATTTAAGTAATATTTATTTCCATTATTAAGTAATACATGATTAAAATCTTTATCTTCTAATAATGAGAAATCCCTTGGTTTATAGTATTTAAATCCTATTCCACTGGTGTTTGTATATTTACTCTTATTAGTAATTATATCATTAATATCTTCTTTAACATTTGTTAAATCACTACTATTATTTTGAAGTGAACAACCTGATATTATAAAAACTGATAACAAAATTAAAATCTTTTTCATAACATCACACTCATTTCTACTCCTATTATAACAAAAATTACATAAAATTGGTAGTGTCTTTTTTTGTAAAATTAATTTACAGTAGTTTACACTATATTTTAATAACTTTTACATAATTTATATTTTTACCTTTACTTATAAACTTATTTTCATATTCTGTTCTTATATCATCAAAATAGTTAGTATTCTTTTTAACTACTATATAATGATTTAGTTTATAACTTTCTAAACTAAAATTAAATAATTCATCATTATCAGTTTTTTGTTCAATCACTTTAAGTCCCTTAAATATTGAATTATATTTTTTTAAAAATACATCACTTGTTAATCTTCTTTTAATGTGTCTCTTTTTAGGCCATGGATCAGAAAAGTTTAAGTATAATTTACTAATTTCTTTATAAAATATTTCATCTACCTTATAAGCATCAGCACATATTATTTTAATATTAGTAAGATTTTCATTTTCTATAGTTTCAAGAGCATTTAAAAGAACACTAGGATACTTTTCAAATCCTATGTAATTAACGTTTTTATTTCTTCTAGCATGTTCAATTAAAAAAGAACCTTTTCCCATACCTATTTCCAAATAAATCTTATTTTTATTATTAAAAACACTTTTCCATTTTCCTTTATATTGTTCAGGATTTTTAATAACTACTTTACTAAGACTTACTTTTTCTTCAGAACCTTTTATATGTTTTAATCTCATAACACAACTCCTCTTATACAATTATACACAATTTATCTTTATTTGTCATATAATATTTGTAGTTAAGGGGGAAACTTTTATGAAACCAAATAGAGACATGTTTTATTCTAATTATCAAGCAGGTGGTTTTCAAGAACCAAATATGATTTATACTCCACCTCAAGGTTACAGCATAAATCAAAATTATCAAGCATATGGACCAAATGTCATGGGATCTATTCCAAATAATCAAGTACAAAACAATTATAATACAGGTGGATATGTTGATGAGTATGATGAAAGAATCACTAAAATAGAAAGACAAATTAGAAGATTAGACCAAAGAATTAGAAAGTTAGAATCAAACACAGGTATAATAGAGGAAACAGATTCTAACCTCTATATGATATAAAGGTGTTACTTAATGTTTAAGCAACACCTTTTTTATTTTTATATAATTCTATTGTTTTAATTTTCTTTTTTAATCTCCATAGTATACTAATTAAATTTTAACAACAAGATATATAATGTATTTACTTCTTCAAGTACTTTATTTAATAATCAACATATAACTTAAAGATGCAATTAATATAGTTATTATAATTAATCCATTTATAGTATTCTTTTTCTTACATTTTCTATAAACTCCAACTATATAACTTAATAATAATCCACCAATAAGTCCACCTATATGACCATATACATCTATATTTGGAACAATAAATCCTAATATTAAGTTTATAAATAATACAGGTATAATACCACTTCTAACAAATCCATCTAAAGTAGCTCTATATTTATAACCAAAATACAACATACTACCAAAAAGACCAAATATGGCACCACTTGCACCTATACTAACATTATTACTTAATACTACAGAAAATAAACTTCCCATTATTCCACTACCTAAATATATAAGTAAATATTTAAGTTTTCCATAATATTTTTCTACCATTGGTCCTATATAATATAATGCATACATATTAAAGAATATATGTAAGAAATTAGCATGTACAAAACAAGCTGTTAATAATCTATATATTTCACCATTTTTAACATTAACATAATAATTAGCAAAATAATTAATTATCATATTATAATCTAATAAACTTAGCATAAATACTATAATATTAAGTAATATAATAGAATATGTTACAATTGGTTGATCTTTCTTTAAAAATATCTTAGCTAACTCATTATCTTCCTTAATTGTTTTTTTATTTAGTTCTTCAGTCATCTCTAATACATCAACTATACCATTATTTTTACTAACCACTTTCTCTTTAAAATTAGGAAAATAATCATTTATAAATTTATTCTTTTTAAGTTCTGTTATATTTTTAACTTTAATACTTAAAACATTTTCTTCTTCTGTTAGAGTAACTTCATCTCTAGTATTCATAAGTAAATTGAGTACTTTGCTTCTAAATGAATATGTTTTTTTCTTAATAGTTTTTCTAATAACTTCTACTTTTCTTAAATCACTCATTAATTGCTCTTCATTATGTATATAATTAGAATTTATTCTTATCAAAGGTATATCATTATCTAAATTTTCTAACCAAATTTCATTTTGTACACCATGTACTACTATTGGTCTATAGTCTTCATTAGTAACAAAATAATGAATCAGTTTCATAACAAGTGTATCTTCTTTACTAATACTCATCTTATTCATATTAAATCCTTTCTTAATAAACATTATTATTTTACCATTTTTTACATAAAAAGTCTATACATCAAAAAAATAAGCACAAGGCTTATTTCTTCTTTTCTACTTCTCTAGTAGCACCAGTTCTAGTCCATCCTTCTAATGTTTCACTAGTACTCCATTTGTAGATATAACCATTTGATGTTTTTGTAGTCTTAGTTGCATTATATTGACTCTTTAATACAGATACACTACAAGTTTTATCATTACTATTAAATGTTCCACCTTTAGTACATTCATAACTTTTTTTACCTTCTGTCTTATTAGCTAAATATGACTCACTCTTAGTATAATAACATCTATCACCAACTAATTTGTCTCCATAATCACAGTATTTTGTACTTGCACCACTTATATAACTTGCATTATAACTTGTAGTATTACCATTAAAGTAACATCTACTTCCAAGTAAGTTACCTCCATTTGGACAACTATAGTCAGGTGTAGCATAATAACTTGAACTACTAAATACACACATTGTTCCGCTTAGTGTACCTCCATTTGGACAACTATATGTTGTTTTACCATTATTTAAATAACATGTTGTTCCACTTAGTGATCCACCTCTTGGACAACTATATGTTGTTTTATTAGTATATTTAACACATTGAGTTCCTTCTAATGTTCCACTTGAACATGAGTAAGTTGTTGTTGTTTTATAACATCCAGTATAAACAGTTACATATCCTGGACAATTAGAACTTGAACTACATATATATTGTTTACTAGTTGAACAAGTATATCCACTTGGCTTTTTAGTATAAGTACCATTTAAATAAGATTTACCAGTTTTAGGTGTAGCATTACCAATAACAGTTCTTACTTTATCAGTTTTAGGTGTAGCTGCATAACTATCACCCTTACTTGTACTAGGTGTAGCAGGATAATTTGAACCACTTGACTTTATACACATTGTACCACTTAGGTATCCTCCATTTGGACAAGTATAATTAATTATTTTAGCATCATAACTACTTCCACTAGTTGTAACATAACATTTAGAACCAACTAATTCTCCTCCATTTGGACAAGTATAATATCCACTACTTGAATTAGAATAAGCTTTATAAGAGTTTTCTTTAGTTACATAACATAAGTTACCACTTAAAGTTCCTCCATTTGGACAATAATATTCACCACTAGTTGATTTCTCTGTTGCTTTATATGATTCACTACCATATACATAACAAATACCATTCTTTAAAGTTCCTCCATTTGGACAACTGTAAACACTCTTAGTACTTGATGTTGCTTTCTTAAATTGATATTCAATTTCCATAAGTGGTTTTTCTTCTTCAGTACAATCTTCACAATAATCATAACATCCTAAAGTTTTTTCAACAAAGTTCTTTTCAGTTGGACATACTAAGTTAACTCTTAAAGTATAATCATTTTTGTTTTTAACAACTTGTACGTAAGAAGCATTAGTATCACATTCATTACCATCTTTATCAACAAAAGGTAATATCATGTTTTTTCTAATCATTTCTGCTAAAGTTATTTCAGCAGAATCACCTATATTTTTAGGTAATCTTTCATTAGTATAATAACTTTCTGCTGCATCTTGCATGTATTTAACATTTTCTCTAAATACATTACTATAGAATGGTGTCATATTAGGTGTACTCTTTTTAAATAACCACATTAATAAGATTATAAATAAGAATACAAATACGACTTTTATTACTAAATCTTTCCAGTTAAATCCTGGATTTTTTTCACTACTATACATATTAATTCCCCCTAACTAATTTAATTTTAATGTTAAACTATTACTATTTTGTTTATTCAATGTTGCTTCTGTTATCATTCCTATCATATCTGAACTAAATTTATTCATATATGTATCAAATGTTTCACCATTATCAGCAGTAACTGTAGTTTTACAATTAGCTTCATTTACAGCATCTGCTATTTTGTCTAAATCAAATGTTGCATCCATCACACTAACTTCTACTGGAATATCAATATAAGCATAAGTATTTAAGAAGTAAGTATCTATTAAAGCTTTCATACCACTAGTTTCTAATACATAACTACTTATTTCATTATTAGTACCATTAAGTACCCAAGAATTAACCATTAATTTAGTAAACTCTTCAGCACTAGTTTTAAAGTTTTCACTACCCTTAGTACTCATTAAACTTGTTTTAGCATTATATATTTTACTAGCTAACTTTTTACCTTGTGTTCCATCTAAGAAGAAATTACTTATATCAAAAGGTTTACTAACTTCTTCTTGATTTTCTTTATTCATTAAGTTTTCTACTCTAGTAATTGCAAATAATCCGTCTTCTTGAGAAACTTCACTTACTACTCCACCATTAATCCATTTAAGAATATTTTCTATTTCATCAATAGTATAATCGTTATTAGGCGCTAAAGTATTGATTTCATTCATAATTTTATCTGCTCTTTTGCTTACTTGTTCTTCATCATTAATGTCACCAAATTCCAAAATTTCTTTTACTTCATTATTTGTTTCATTATCTAAAGTATCAGTTATTTCAGTTTGATTATCTAAAGAATTATTTTTATTATTACATCCTTTTAAAACACCAACTGTAAGACCTAAAGCTGCAAGTATTGCAATTACTGAAATAGTTGTCTTTTTACTTGGTTTCTTTATATTAAAACCTTTCTTTTTCTCTTCTTCTTGCTCTTCGTTATTAGGTTTGATTTTATCATTAGTTTGAACTAAACCATATTTCTTTTCTAAATAACTAGCAAATTCTTCTTCTTTAATAATTGCTTCTTGTAAGTCTTTATTTATAAGATATTTAACACCTTCATCACTTGAACTATTTATAAGACTTGATAATTTATTAACTTCTTTATCATAGTTTTTATATTTATCAATATCACTAGTTAAATCAGTAATTTTAGTACTTAAACAACTTAAATCATCTTTTATTTCTTTAATTCTAGAAATATCTTCTTTAGTTAAGTCGTTATCAATACTTGTTACTAAAGAATATTCTTCTCTTAAAGATAAAGCCCTTTCTTGAAACTTATTTAACAAACTTTCTAATTTTTCCATTAATTCACTATTCATATTAAATACCCCCTTTGTGAATTTCAGTTATTTATTATACAGCATATTCTTTTTTTAGTCAATTATATAACTAAAAAATCTTCCAATAAGGAAGAAGTTTAATATTATCTGTATCTACCAAATCCCCATTGATAGATAAATTATACCATATAAAGTACAAAATGTCAACACTTTTGTACAAAATAAACAACGTATTTTAATGACTAAATTTTATAATACATTTGATTTTGCTAGTTTAATTATTCTAAAAGTTTATTTATATTAACTATATCTATATTTTTACCTTTAACAAATTTTATTAATGCATTTATTTCTTCTAAAGTATTCTTGTTTTCATAAAAAACATAAAACTCTCCTTTTTCCAAATTAGCCTTTGTATTATATAAAATATTATCTTTATATATATTATTAGTTTTTAAAACATAGAAATTATTTTTAAAGCAATTATCTAAAGTACTGTTATTATAAAGACTTATACAAAAATTATTTTCTAAATTTAAGGTACTCTTAAACTCTTTTAAATCTTTATTACTTTCACCACTATATAAAACATAATGTCCGTTTTTAACATAACTTGAGTACTCATTTATATTATTTAAATTATTGACTATTAAATTTACTTTAACATTATTTTTATCAAAGATATTTACTATATCTTTAACTAAACTGTTATCATTTATTTTAATAAAAATACTAATCATATTCTTACTTTCATTACCTTTAATAATATAATTATCTTTAATACTGTTTAAATTTATTTTACAGTCAACTTCTTTATATACTACATCTAATTCATCAAACTTTTTTCCTTGCATATTAGAGTATGTTAAGGTGTAGTCTACTTCTTTTCCATTTTTACCTAATACTACACCTTCATTAGTAACATATCCTTCTTTACATAAAGTATTATTATTGCTTGCAAACTCTTTTATTTCTATCATTAAAGGGTCTTTACTATTCATTAAATTAGTAACTTTATTGGTATAGAAAAAACCAAATCCAGTAAATATTATAAGTCCAATATATTCAAAATATTTTTTCAAAATAAAACCACCTACTTAATAGTACGTGACTTTATTGTTATTTATTACTTTATTAAATCCTTTCCACCCATATAAGGCCTTAAAACTTCTGGAACATTTATACTTCCATCTTCATTATAATTGTTTTCTATAACTGCAATAAGTCCTCTTGGAGATGCTATAACTGTATTATTTAATGTTGTTACAAACTTAGTACCACTTTCTCCTTTACTTCTAATACCTAAACGTCTTGCTTGAGCATCACCTAAAATACTACAGCTTCCAACTTCATAGTATTTCTTTTGTCTAGGACTCCATGCTTCAACATCACAACTTTTTTCTTTTAAGTCAGCAAGGTCTCCACTACAGCATTCTAGTGTTCTAACAGGTACCCCCATACTTCTAAAGAATTCTACAGTATAACTCCACATTTTATTATACCACTCCATACCATGTTCTTTATCAGTTAATACTATCATTTCTTGTTTTTCAAACTGATGTACTCTGTAGATTCCTCTTTCTTCTATACCATGAGCACCTACTTCTTTTCTAAAACATGGACTATAAGAAGTTAAAGTTATAGGTAAATCACTTTCTTTAACTATTTGGTCTTTAAATTTACCTATCATAGAGTGTTCACTAGTACCAATTAGATATAAATCTTCATTCTCGATTTTATACATCATTGCATCCATTTCTTCAAATGACATAACTCCATTAACTACATCACTTCTAATCATAAATGGTGGCACACAGAAAGTAAACCCTTTATTAATCATAAAATCTCTTGCATAACTTATTACTGCTTCATGAAGTCTTGCAATATCTCCCATTAAATAATAAAACCCATTTCCACTAGTACGACCTGCACTATCTTTATCAAGTCCATTTAAACTTTCTAATATATCTGCATGATATGGAATTTCATAAGAAGGAATAACGGGTTCTCCAAAACGTTCGATTTCTACATTTTCAGAGTCATCTTTTCCAATTGGTACACTTTTATCAATTATATTAGGTATTTTATACATAAGACTTTTAATTTTAGGTTCTAAACTAGTTTCTAATTCCTCAAGACTTTTAATTTTAGTATTCATTATACTTACTTGTTCTTTTATTTCTAAAGCCTCATCTTTTTTTCCTTCTCTCATAAGTAATCCAATTTTATCACTTAAGTTATTTTTTTCTCCTCTTAATGTGTCTGCTTCTTTTTTAGCATTTCTAAACTCTATATCTAAGTTATATACTTCGTCTACTATAGGTAATTTTTCATCTTTAAACTTCTTTTTAATATTTTCTTTTACTAATTCTTTATTTTCTCTAATTAATTTAATATCTATCATTTTTTTATTATCCTTTCAAATCTATATTTTTGTTTTGTAGTGTTATCAATTCTACTACTTATGTCTTCATTACTTAGAAACATTTCTATGGGTCTAGCCCATATATCGCCATCATGAGTATATACTACTAACTCACTTAAGTCTTCAGTATGTTTACATATACATATTACTTCTATAACATTTCCTTTAAAATGTCTCCAAATACTTCCCACTTCAATGCTTTCTTCTCTCATTATTCACTCTCCTTTAAAAATAAAAATTCCATGACTTAAGGACTATATAAGCGGTGCCACCTTAATTCATAGAATTATTCTATACTCTTTTATTATAACGGAATTACCCGATTTAACCTAGAAGATTTGATTTCATTATATATTAATTATTAGTTTTCACCAAGCACTAATTCTCTATAAAATTAATATGTAACTACTAATTACTTCATCACAAGTTAACAACTAAATTATACCATATAACTTTTTATTTTAAAATACTATTTTTGCAAAAATATACTAATTATCATTAGATATGCTACACTAGCCTTATATTTTATAAAAAATTTACTATCTCTTATACTAACTAATAAATCAGCAATACTAACTAACCAAGCCTCTTTACTTTTTGGTTTACTAAATTTAATACTTGCTTTTTCTTTTCTATTAATAAATGGAAATATCTTTTTAATTATGACATGATGAAACATATGAGTTTCTATACAACTTTGTACTTCTATACTTACATTAAAATATTTTTTTGCATTCATACTTGCAGTGTATGGATGATTTAGGTAACTATTTTCTTCTTTGTCTGTTCTTCCACCATAAAATAAATCATGTAAAAGTGCTCCAGTGGTAGTAACTTCTACGTTGGCATTAAATATTTTAGCAAGCATAAAAGCACATTTACTTACATTTATTAAGTGGTCATATTTAGTTAGTCCATGATGCATATCATTTTTAGTAATTATAAAATCTTTATCATTAATTATATTTTCAGTTATTTTATTATATTCATCTATATATTTTCTTTTCATATTTATCTTTCTTCCAATGAACTAATTATATAACTTTTTATTCATTTTGTAAAGTTACTCTAGTTCAGTATTATTATATTCATTTATTTTATTTTCTAGATATGAAAAGTAATTTGTTTTAATTGCACTGGTACTTAAACTTAACTTCATATTAATTTTCTCATTAATTTCTTGTATTTCTTCTATTGTATATTCTTCATCTGTATAATACTTTATAGAACTGTTACTAGCATTATAATAGGCTATTTCATTTTTCCAAGAGCCATCTGCAAAAACTACTCTAGAGTTATATGTTTCACTAAGTATGTCAGTTCCCATATAAAGTCTAGGGTCATATTTTATTCCCATTAAGTTTGCTAAAGTTGGAATTATGTTGATGTATGAGGTGTATTCGGTATATTCAGTACTTTCTAGTTCTGGGTTGTATATTACAAAAGGAGTTCTTTCACTTTCATAGTCTTCTAAATCATGATTAATAAATTCACTTAAATAAGAGTCTTTTAGTCCATAAGGATAATGATCAGCTGTTAAAACAATAACTGTATCATCAAGTATTCCTTTTTCTTTTAAACTATTAATCATTATTCCAAGAGCATTATCTAAAACTTTTAATTTACTAAAATATCTACTTACTGGAGCACTATAACCTTTAGACATAAATTCTTCTTTATATAAGTCACCATATTCACTTTTAGTAATATATGGTTGATGAGTAGTAACAGTTGTTAAAAATGCCATAAATGGTGTATTATAGTCTGTATTTAATAAATTATCAAATACATTTGTAAAAAATACTTCATCACTTGGCCATTCTCCATATATTCCTTTAATAGACATATTTAAATCATCTATATCTAAGTATTTTTCACTATACATATTAGAATGAATTGTATTTCTATAGTAATACCACTCAGTATAGTCATGAAAACTTCTTGTAGTATATCCCGCATTATTAAATAGTCCAAATATGCTTTCAAAATAAGTATTATCTTTATAAGTGTTTGAAGTGCATGTATTATATATTGAATATAAACCAGTCATTAAACTAAACTCATTATTACCAGTAGCACATGAATTTCTTGGACTATAATTATTTGTCCAGTGCCATCCCTCACTATAAAGTTTATAAAAGTTAGGAAAGTATTCTTCATTTATAATTCCTTCATTTACACTTTCCATAAGAATAACTACTACATTTTTACCTTTAAATTTTCCTGTATATGAGTTATAGTCAGTTACCTCATTATTCGCAAAATATGAGTTTAGTAAGTTATATTCTCCTTCATCTTTAGTAGAGAGTTCATTAAGTACAGGACTTACTTCTCTTTTACTATTTTCTTCTACAGTGTTATCATTAAAAATACTTATATCTATATTTTCATCGGTTGGAAATAAAAATGTTTTTAGGTCAATTATACCAAATACAACTGGACCAAATTCGTGTACAGCAATTGTTGGTACTGAAGGATTTTTAAATAAAGAAATATTGCTTTTAGTTTGGTACTTATTTTGCATAAAATCAAATTTAAGAGTACAATAATAAGTTAAGGACAATATTAAAGTGATAGGTATTAATAATAAATATTTTTTATTTAGATTAATTCTGTTATAAGTTTCATTTTTTAAATGTATGTAATACAAAATACTTAGTATAAATGGTATGTATATTAAGTGATAAGTCCATTTAAAAGTAGTTAAATAGTCTATTATATAGTTAGTTACTGCTCCAAATTGACTACTTGTGTTAAATGAAATATATACACCCAAAAAATTAATAAAACCTAATTGTAACCAAGTATATAATGAATAGATAAATATAAATGTAAGATTAATAGTATTTCTTATACATTTTTTCTTAAATAAACTACTTATAAAGGTAACTAATAAACTTATTAATGCTGAACTCAAAAGTATTCTTAAACTAGACCAAGTAAATAGATTAAAATTATTAAGTAATTTAAACATCATTTCAATTACAAATAATATTAATGTCATAAATATTAAATTGTTAACAAATTTATCTTCTAAAAACTTTTTCATATCTTACTCCCACGAGTAAATATATTATCACATTTCACAATTGAGTTCTAGTGATTTTAATTAATTTTCGCAATTAATGTAAAGTATAAAAAATAAAAACCTCTTTTATGAGGTTTAATTAATCACTAGTACTTAGTTCAAACATAGCATCTCTTAGTTCCATAGCACGCTCGAAATCTAACTCACTTGCTGCTTTCTTCATTTCAATTTCTAAGTTTCTTATCATAGTTTGTTTATCTTTAGGACTAAGTTTAGTCTTTTTATTTTCTTTAGAAGTTTCAAAGTTACTGATGTTATCTCTTATTTCTTTAATTATAGTCTTAGGTACAATACCATGTTCTTTATTGTAAGCTTCTTGTACACTTCTTCTTCTTTTAGTTTCACTTATTGCTTCATTCATAGCATCACTATTTTTATCAGCATACATTATAACAAGTCCATTCGCATTTCTTGCACATCTTCCAATAGTTTGTATAAGACTTCTTGTACTTCTTAAGAAACCTTGTTTATCAGCATCCATTATAGCAATTAAACTAACTTCCGGAATATCTATACCTTCTCTTAACAAGTTAATTCCTACAACTACATCTATTACTCCTAAACGCAGATTTCTTATAATATTCATTCTTTCTAATGTTTTAATTTCATTATGTAAGTAAGTTACTTTAATACCAACTTCTTTTAAGTAGTTTGTTAATTCTTCAGCCATTCTAATTGTTAAAGTAGTAATAAGTACTCTTTCATTCTTTTTAATTCTTTCGTTAATTTCGCCAATTAAGTTATCTATTTGTCCTTCAGTTTTTCTAACTTCAATCATTGGGTCAAGTAGTCCAGTTGGTCTTATTATTTGTTCAACATATTTATTATTAACTAATTCTAACTCATAATCTCCTGGGGTTGCACTTACAAATATTGCTTGATTAATTTTACTTGTGAACTCGTCAAACTTTAATGGTCTATTGTCTAATGCACTTGGAAGTCTAAAACCATAATCAACAAGAGTAGTTTTTCTCATTCTGTCTCCATTATACATTCCTCTAACTTGTGGCAAAGTAACGTGGCTTTCATCTACTACGAGTAAGTAATCGTCCGGAAAGAAATCCATCAAAGTTGTAGGAGTTTCTCCTTCTTCCCTAAGAGACATATGTCTACTATAGTTTTCTATTCCATGACAAAATCCAGTTTCCTTAAGCATTTCTATATCATACATAGTTCTTTGTTTAAGTCTTTCTTTTTCAACTAGTTTTCCTTCTTTATCTAATTCTTCTAGTCTAGTTTTTAACTCTCTTTCTATTCTTCTAATGGCTTCTTTTAGTTTTTCGTCTCCAACAACGAAATGGCTTGCTGGAAATAAACTAACGTTTTTCATATCTTTTAATATAACACCAGTTAATGTGTCAAACTCGCTTATTCTATCTACTTCGTCTCCAAATAATTCTATTCTAATACCATTTTTTCTTTCATATACTGGAATTATTTCTATAGTGTCTCCATGTGCTCTAAAGGTACCACGTTTAAAGTCAAGTGTACTCCTTTCATAAAGCATATCTACTAATTTAGTTAATAACTCATCTCTGTCAATGGTGTCTCCCACTGATAAAGAAAGCATTTTATTTTTGTATTCTTCTACTTCTCCTATACCATATATACATGAGACACTTGCTACTACTATTACGTCTCTTCTTTTTAGTAGACTACTAGTTGCAGCATGTCTAAGCTCGTCTATCTCGTCGTTAATTGAAGAGTCTTTTTCAATATACAAGTCTTTACTTGGTACATAAGCTTCTGGTTGGTAGTAGTCGTAATAACTTACAAAGTATTCAACACGATTATCAGGAAATAATTCTTTTAATTCTGCATACAACTGTCCAGCAAGTGTTTTATTATGAGCAAGCACTAAAGTTGGTTTATTAGTTTCTTTTATAATATTTGCTATTGTAAAAGTTTTACCTGTTCCAGTAGCACCTAATAGTACTTGATATTTTTTATTTTCATTAATACCACTTACAAGTTCTTTTACTCTTTTTGGTTGGTCTATTTGGACTAAATTTACTAACTAAATCAAACATAATATACCTCCATTCTTTATGATTAAACAAAATATTAATTTTATTCTTTTCACTTAAGAATATAATACAAGTAGTATTCTACCATTCTGAATAAGAAAAAACAAGCGAACACGCTTATTTATTTAGTAATACTTCTTATGATTATTTTATTTTTATATTACTTTTCTAACTCTTTTAATATTTTCTTTTGATTTTTTAATATAGTTTCCATTTTATCATGTAAGTCTTCTAATATTAATTCACTTTTTAAATCAGTTTTATAGTCATTTTTGCTTCTCATGCTATCCTTTTTAGCACTTCTATTTTGACTCATCATAATAATTGGGGCTTGTAAAGCAGCTATACAACTAAGAAGTAAATTTAAAAATACAAATGGATAAGGGTCTAAATTTATAAACACATAAACATTTAAGAGTATCCATATTATTAAGAATAAACTAAATCCTATAATAAAACTCCAAGAACCTGCAACTTCTGTTAATTTATCTGCTAGTTTATCTCCAAACTTTTCATTATCTTTATCTACTTTATCCACATCCATTGCAATAGAATTATCAACAAGTAAATCTATTAATTCACTTTCATCTTCCGTATCAATACTTTGATTAATTAACATCTTAACTATTTCTTTTTTCTTATTTTTATCCATCTCTAATCACCTATTTAAATGATATATTAAAAAGAATAATATGTAAACAAAAAAAAGAAAGCATTACACTTTCTTTACGTTTTATTTATTAAATGATTTTCTCATAAGTCCATAAGCAGAACCCATACCAATTAAAGATATTAGAGCTAATAAACTATATCCTAAAGTTGAGTCAGCAGTTGTTGGATTTTTTACTTCAGTTGGTGTATAGAAACTTAATTCAAATGTTGAAAAACTATCAGTTTCTATAGTAATATACTTTTTACCATCTTCAGTAGTTTTAATCTCATAAGATTTTTCATCTACTAATTTATCACCAGATTTATGAAGAACTTTTACATGAGTATCTTTAACACTAGTTGGAACAGGTAAATTAACTTTAACTTTTCCAGTAATAGCATCATTTGATAAAGTTCCTACTTTTTGTCCATCTACATAGTAAATTGGTTTAATATCAAATACTAATGTATTATTTTTTTCATCATAAGAAGTTAATACTGTTTCTAATTCAACTTCTACTATAGATTCATCAGTTGCTTCAATTTTTTCTTTATTTATTACGTTAGCAAGTCCAGAATTAGTATTATCTAAGAAAACTTCACTTAATTCTTTTACTAATTTAGCATCAATTTTTTCATTAAATGTAATTTCTTTATCTACTTGTACTATATTTCCTTCTTTGCTTAAACATCTAATAACTTCAGGTATTATTTTAACTGCATAGTTTGGCATTACAAATGAGTTATCAGTAACTTCTACTTTTGTTTCGCTTCCATCTTTTCCTACAACAGTTAATCCCTTTAAGAAGTAATTGTTTTCAATAGTAAATGTTAAAACTACTTTACTACCAGGTTTAGCATAGAATTTATTATCTATTCCATTACTAGTTATTTTAGCTTCTAATCCTTCAACTTCTTGGAATTCAATATTACTAACAACATATTCATTTTCAGCTTTTCTAGCCATAGTATATGTATTTGGAATATAACTTTCTACTGTTTTTGTTGAGAAAGTACCATTTGTTACACTTACGTTGTCATTTTCAAGTAATGTAATATCTCCACTAAATGTTCCACCATTTATTGTGATAGAATTTAAAGCGTTGAATGAATCATTTGGTGGGTAATGATAAATACTTAAACCTTTCTCACTTTTGAAAGTTCCACCATTAATAATGATTTCCATGTTACTAGCATAACCTTTATTGTTTTCTATTTGAAGAGCAGTACCAGTAGAATATATTCCGTTACCATAAAGCTCTCCTGTTTTAGGGTCACCTGTAGCAATAAATGTTCCATCATTTATAACTAATTTACCACTTTTAATACCTATTGCACTTTTGCTTTCATAAGTACCGCCATTAATATTCCAAGTACCTAATCCAGCACCATATAAAGCAACATCACCATCAGCTTTTATGTATGCTGTTTTTCCAATATTAACAACTGGAGCGTTTGTTAAATCACATTTTTTGTCATAAGAACATCCGTTTTTTATGTTACCAAAAATTGTCATTCCGCCACTTTCTTTACCAGAACTTAAAATTTTACCATCAAGGTTTAAAGTTAAACCATATGCAGATTTATTACTTTTATCAACATTAGCAAGACATACACCCCATTCTGTAGTATCAATGGTAACATCTTTACCAACATTTAAAGTTGTGTAATCAGTATCTTTTGCATCATTTGAACCATAAGCCCAAATTGTACATCCGTTTTTCTTAGTTACATCCTTAATAGTTCCTTTTCCAGTAAGTTCAAGTTTACCCTTGTATAACTTAATGGACGTATCTTGAATAGTAATTGTTTTACCATTCAAATCAATTATAACATTATTTCCTTTAACTTCTAAAACCTTAGTTAATGTTATATTATCATTAAGAACTATAGTACCATCACTTTTAACAGCATTTAATAGTTCTTCTTCTGTATTTACATTCACACTTGCTGCATTAAGTACTGGCATTAACAATACTGCAAACATAAAAGTAAATATTAATTTTTTGAATTTTTTCATAATTCCTCCTACTATTGTTAATGATAACACAAATACAAAAAAAAATAAAGTTAAATTGATTAACTTTACTCATTATTACCATGAAAATTTTCTATAAGTGATAACACTCTTTTAATGTTGTCTACACTAAATGGTTTATTTAAAACATCTAATACTTGATAACCAATAACTTCTTTAATAGCATCTTTAGTATCATTACCAGTAATTATTACAACAGGCACTTTATCAATTAAATCATTATCATTTAAATATTTAAGTACATCTATTCCATTACTTTTAGGCATATTTATATCAAGAAGCATTGCATAAATACTATCATTTAACTTATTAACAGCTTCAATTCCATTATTAGCCCTTACTACATTATATTCATCTTTTACTATATTTTCTATATAATTAATTATTATATTAGAGTCATCTACTACAAGTAAATTTTTCTTTATACCAGTACTTTTTACAAAATCCTTTAAATTAGTCTTTACCTTATTAATAGCACCTTCTATTTCATTAAAATTATACTTTATATAATCAAAATTTCCTTCTTTACCTTTATCTTCATGTAATTGAAAAACACTTGATAATTCATTTAATCCTAAATATCTTGCTTCACTTTTTAAACTATGTGCTAACATTGTATAATTACTTATTTCATTATTATCCTTATAACTTTTCAAGTCTTCAATTCTACTATCAATTGAATTTAAAAACTCTAATAAGTTAGATGAATAAGCATCAATATCTCCCCAAAATTCTAATACTTCATTTAAATTAATTCCTGCACTTTTTAAATATTCTCCATTCATATTATTTTCCTCCTAAATATTTATTTAATACATAATTTAATTTTTCTTTATTAATAGGTTTAGATATGTACCCATCAAAGCCTTCACTCATATATTTTTCTTCTTGACCTTCTATTGCATCTGCAGTTAAGGCAATTACTGGAGTATTTATATTTTCTTCTCTTAGTTTTTTTAATACTTCTACCCCATTCATATTAGGCATCATTATATCCATAAATATTATATCATACTTTTTACTATTTACACAACTTAAACATTCTAAACCACTTGTAACACTTTCGGTAGTAACTAAGAAGTTCTTTAAAACGTTTTCAGCTACTTTTAAGTTTAGTTTTGAGTCGTCTACTATAAGTGCATTTTTTCCTTCAAAAGTATTATAGTCAGAACTTGTAATGTTGCTTTTTTCTTCTTTGAGCTCTACATTTACTATTTCTTGAATAACTACAAATTTAAAAGTTGAACCTTTACCATAATCTGAAATAACAGTTATTTTTCCACCCATTAATTCAGCTAACCCTTCAGTTATTGCAAGCCCTAGTCCTGTTCCTTCAATTGAAGTATTTCTGTCTTCTTCTAGTCTTTCAAACTTCTTAAATAATCTATCAATATCTTCTTTTTTAATACCACGACCTGTATCAGTGATAGTTATTATTAATTTAGTTTTATTATTTTTAAAGTCATTAATACACTCTATTCTGTATTTTATAAAACCTTTATCAGTATATTTAACTGCATTTGTAAGTAAATTTAATATTATTTGTTTTAATTTACCAGTATCACCTTTAAGTACTGGAGGTATATCACTTGCTATAACAGTTTTAAAGTCAATTGGTTTATCTCCAATTCTAGGAATTACCATTGTACTAAGTGAATTAAATAATTCTTGTGAATTATATTCTTTATTTATAAGTTCCATCTTACCTGCTTCAATTTTACTAATATCAAGTACACCATTTACTAAATCTAACAAGTTATGACTAGCACTTACTATGTCTTTTGCGAAGTCTTTACTTTCACTATCTAAGCCTTCTTTACTTTCTAATAATTCGCTAAAACAAACTATTGCATTAAGTGGTGTCCTAAGTTCATGAGACATACTACTTAAGAATTCACTTTTTGCATGATTTGCTTTCTCTGCTTCATTCTTAGCCACTTCTAGTTCTTTAACCATTTTAACATCTGGGTTTTCTATTGTGAAGTACATTAAACTTGTTACTATTGAATGACACATTAACATAAGGGTAATTTCTGGATAAGTTTTTTGAATAATCATACAGAATGTGGATAAAACCATAAATGTTAAAAGTGGAATATACTCTTTTGTACTGATTTTCTTTAAATTTCTCAACAAGCAATATAGCATTATACCTACCATTATAAAGCACAAGCCATAAACCATATTTACACTTAATCCACTTGAATAAGCAACATTATCTTTATAAGTTATTTGAATTGGCATTATTAATACAATAAAGGAAATAATTATTGATGTTAAAATAATTGATGGCTTTGTGAACTTCTTTTGTAATAAATATTCTGTTTTTTCTCTAAAAGATATGACAAATATATATAAAAGAAAGAAGTAAGCCCATAAGAAGTAATAAACTAAATAAAACTTAGATATTAATATACTAATAAAAGACTCTGATCCATATATTTTAAAAACGAAATAGCCAAAAACATCTATCATTATTCCAATTATATTTGTTACCAAAATACATGAATACATTTTAGTATCTAATGTATTTAATCTTTCTTTTGAAAAGTAAAATATTATAAACATTAATACGAATATAAAACTACAAATTGAAAAACTTACTATACTCATTCTATGCACTTCCTTATGATACAATTATACTATACTAAGAAAAAAAATGAAACAATTAATTTCATTTTTTAAGTTTTAAACTATTTCTTTCTTCATACATACTTTTTAGTACAGGTAAGTTAACTTTTCCTCCTGCGTTTAATGGTAATTCTTCCATGTAAACATACTCATAAGGAATAGCCATATCATCTAAATTATTTTTGCAAATATTTTCTATTTTTTCTTTTACTTTATCATTATCAAATTCATTATATAATGAGATACAGGCAATTGGAACCATTTCTTCAATTGGATGTTCTACTACAATTACTCCAACTGCTTTAATTTCAGGAATTGTATTTAATAACTCAGTTATTTTACCTGGATGTACATTAAATCCTCTTCTCATAAATATATCACTTAATCTGTGTTTATGGAAAAAACATCCATCTTTATCTATATAACCTATATCACCCATATGAAGCCATACTTTACCATCACTATGTTTTTTTAGAACTTTGTTTGTTTCTTCTTCATTATTTAAATATTCTTTCATTACACATGGACCAGTTATACATAATTCACCCATAGTATCATAAGGTAGTTCTATATCTGTTCCAGGAGTAAAAACTCCAATTGTATTTAATGGAAGTGGAATTCCAACACTACCAAATTTATAAGATCCTGGCATTTGATATAAACCACCACCAGTATTTTCTGTCGAACCTAATCCTTGTCTTACGAACAAGTCACTTCTATTTCCATTTTCTTTAAAGTCTTCACTAACTTTATTAAGTTTTTTTTCAAGTTCTTTTTTTAAAGTTGCTCCACCAGAAACATAATTTTTAATTGGTTTTAATTCTCCACTTTTAAACTCTTCACTTTTTGCTATATTTAAACAGTGAATTGGGCCACCTAGAAAATGGTCTGGGTTAGTTATTTTTAATAGATATGCTAATTTATCAGTTACTAACTCAGGTATTAGTATTGACTTTAATCCACCACATGTAGTATAGTGCATTGCAGAAACACCATAAGCGATTGACTGAAGTAATACATCTAAAAATACATCATTTTCTTCAAATAATCCAGTACTAATGTGACTTGTTGCAGCAGCATTTAAATTTTTATCAGTTAAACATACTCCTTTAGGAACTCCAGTAGTACCACTTGTACCTACAATTATAGCAGTATGGTCTTCTTCATAATAAGGTGTAATTTCTTTCTTTGATTTTTTTCCTTCTCTTATAAATTCTTCATAAGATATAAAATTATCTCCAGTAGGTACTTTAATTTTATTTTTAAATCTTAAATATGTTTTTAAGAATGTTGGCATAGTTTCCATTCCATCTAAAAATATGACGTTTTTATACTTTCTAATATTTAAAACATTTTTATATTTTTCATAGAACATACTAAACATAAAAATATTTTGTATATTATTTTCTTCTATTATTGTGTTAAATTTTTCTGGCGCCAATAGTGGTGTAATTGCATAAGGTGTTGCACCCAAAATATTAGAGCCATAAATAGACACTCTACTTTCAATTATATTTGGAAGAACTAAACTTATAATTTCGTTTTCTTTTACTCCAAGCAAACTAAGAGACTTAGCAAACTCTCTCATTCTTTTTAAATATTCACGATATGTTATAGTAACACCTTTTTTGAAATTATTTTTTCCTGTTCTAATATCTAATGCAATATTATCAAGTCTATCTTTATTATATAAACTAGCCATTTGATAAATTGACATTTTAGGAATTTCTAATTTTTCAGTATCATAATCATAATATTTTAACCATGGTTTTTCTTTTGATGGATAATTAGTTATTTTTTCTTTCATACTTTCCCCCTTAATAAAAAGTGTACTTATTATAGCACACTTTTACATATAATGCAAATTATTGTTTTTTTATATTTTCAAAAAAATTTTTCTACGAATATTACTTTCATTCATTAATTCCGAATAATAATCTAAATATTCATGATATTTTTCAATTACATTTCCTTCCTCATCAATTAAAGTATGTGAATGACATTTACCAGAGTCAGAAACTATATACATATCCTTTGTGCCATCCGATCTTTCTCTAACTGTATATTCAGTTTGACCGTATGTACCAGAATTTTTATATTTATAGTTTCATACTTTTTCAAATTTTTTATCATTTTTTCTCTTGAAAAAAATTTGCATTTTACAAACAATTGTGGTATTATATAGAGCCATAAAAGCAACAGGGGGTTTTGGTTAGATATATTATTTCATATTCTAACCAAAAGTTGCTATTATTTTTTTTTATTAATAAATATTTAAAAAAAGCTCAATAAGAGCCTTTTTATTTTGCATAAATAAGTTTCCCTGATATAGTTAATAGTTTATTACTATATCTTCCAAATAAACAAGTTTGTAATATTAAAATACTATCTTTACCTGAAACATCAACATTAATATCATATAAATTCTTATCTTTTAATCTGTTAAAATGATTTAACCATTCATCATCTGTCTTGTAATTAAACTGCATATGTTCTTCTTTAGAACTTTTTTCCACTACACCTACACTAAATATTTCATATATTCTTTTTTCATTATTTATCCTTAATTCAAAATATTTATGTTTTTCATAATAATCTTTTTTTATATAACCTTCTAATTCTTTAAAAGGCACTTCATATCTTACAGAATTATGTCCATATATATTTATTTGTTTAGAATCACTATTATGTCTATAATCCATAAATGTGCTTCCAATTATACTCTTACTTTTATCAAGAGCATGACTTAGATAATAGTTGTTATCTTCATTTTTAGCAATAGGTATACTATATTCATAATTGTCTAAATTGAGTAACGCTATAATTTCATCATTAGAATATTTTTCTTTAGTGCTTTTAAGTTCCTCACTAACACTCAATTTATCACTTTTTGGTACAACACTATTAACTAATTCTCTTTTTGTTTGATTAATTTTAATATATTTAACACATAAGGCTATCATGCTTAAAATAAATAACATAGTTACTAATAATAATATTCCATTAAAAATTTTGTTTTTCATATTAGAATTTACTACTTTAGTTTCTATTTCATTACTACTATTTATTTTAGTGGTCTCTTCTTTTTTGGGTCTACCTACTTTCTTTGTTGTTTGTGATTTCGCAGGAGTTTTTTTAGGTTCCTTTTTTGTTTCAGTTGATTTTACTTCAACTTCTTTTTTTGGTCTGCCTACTTTCTTTGTACTATCTTTACTTTCCTTCATAACATCTTTCCTTTACAAATTTATTATATAATAACTACTTAATGTTTTCAATAATTATTTAATAACATTTCCTGTTTGATGTGGAAGGTAAAGATATTCTTTAGCATGTCCAACACAATTCAACTCTTTCATATATTCTTCGAGAGTTGGTGATTTAGGATCGTTTCCAACATATTTTATGCCATTATAAATTGTATCTAAAAAGAAATTTCCAACAGAATCTATCATAGGAACTGTACAACTTTCTGATATTTTATCATAATATTCTATAGTAATATTAATTTTTCCTTTATATTCATTTGATAAACAATTATATTTTTCTATTAATTCTTCTTTATTTACATGAATATTATCATAAATTTCCTTATTTTTTTCGCAATATGTTACGTCATATAGATGCCATCTTTTTATTCCTTTCTTTTCTAAATAGTAAGCTATCAGATCTAATTCTTCAAAATTATATTTAGTTACTACTGTATGAATTAATACATTTATCTTATTATTAAGCAAATTATTCAAATTTTCTTCTATCTTTTCTAATGTATCAATATTTTTGTTTTTTGCTGGTCTAACTAGATTATTTATTTTTTTATCTAATAAATCAATGGATATTCTAACTAGTGAGTTAACATTTTTTAAATTAGGAATAATATTAGTTAAAGTATCTAAAGTTCCATTTGTGTCTATAATGACTATACTTTCTTTACCTAACTCATCGATTATTAAGTCTAAATATGGATTAATAGTACATTCTCCACCTGTAAGTCCAACATTTATAACATTAAGTTTTTTTATTGCTTCTAATATTACATATATATTTTCTTTAGTTTCACGTAAAAACATTTTGTCATTTGCATAGCAATAAACACAATTCAAATTACACTTTTCTTCTACTAACCAATTAATTCTAAACGGAAAAGTTAAAGTAATATTGTTAGATATTTTATCTATGTTATTTTTTAAAAAATTTAATTTTTCTTTATCATTCAATGTCAACATTTTTTTGTAATCAACTTTCTCGAAAAATACACAAATATCATTAAATAAGTCATACAAAGTCACACCATTAACTTCTTTTCTTATAAAAAATCTATTATAAATATTTATCATTTGTTTAACCTCCCTGTATATTAGATTTTATATTATAAAATATTTATAAATTTAACTAAAATAATTATTTTTTATATACATATTTTTTCAATAAGCCATCATCTAAGTTATTTACTATACTACTATAATCTTGTTTAGGATTTTCATATTTTAATTTCTTTCCAAAATATAAAAGATCGTTATTTGCTAAAGCAATCAATGCTTTTGCATAATCTCTTTCATCTTCAAATAAATTTTTTTCTTCTAAAAAGCAAAAAATTTTCTCACATATCTTTGGTGTATTTTTTTCAAAACTTCTTTCATATTCTTTTATTTTATTTTCTTCCCCAAAAATAATTATTTTTTTATCAGTGAATATTTGTGTATAAAAAATATTATCAAAAGTATTGCTATCATTATATTCATTTATAATAATATTTGTGCTATTGTTCATAATTTTTTTAAAATTTCAAATGAATTTTCGTATTTCCCAACAAATATTACAACATTCGATCTTTTAGCAATAACTTCATTATAATCTGCTCTTGTTCCTTCAAATAAATGTATATTATATTCATTTAAATATAATAATTTGTGTATTTTTTTTTGATACTTCAAGTGAAATTGCTGATGGCTTATAATAACTTACATTCGAACATAATCTTGGTATTATTGTATATGTAATTAAAGAATATAATGGTAAATTCATAGGCAAATATGATGCAATACTTTCAAATTTTTTCTCAACATATTTATTATTACCATTAAGTGCATTTATACTCAACTCTATTTCTTGAAGTGCTACTGATTTACTTTCTGTTTCCGATAAAATTTCAACTAATTCTTCCTTTTGTTCTAAAATAATTTTCTTTAAACTGCTGAACATAAGTTGCACCTCCTCTTATAGTTTTTTTATTTTGAATGTTATTTTTAATTGAAGAACAATGAACAACTCAAAAAAGTGTACTTATTATAGCACACTTTTTTTCTTGAATGCAAATCTTATTTGTATTATATTTAATACTATTTCACTTTATCTATTTAATTTTAAATAAACATCATCTATTTCTTTTTCATTAAGTTGTTTAACATTTTTAACTTCTTTATATTTAACAAAACCATACTTTTCTAAACAATGTAAACTTCTTTCATTATGTGAGAATACTACTGCATTAAGTTGTTCTAGTCCTAATACATTAAATGCATAATTAATCATTGTAGTAATTGCTTCTTGACCATAATGTTTATTTTGCATACCCTCTGTAATTGATATAGCAAGTTCTGCACTTTTTCCATCATAATCCATTAATTCTACATTACCTATAAACATATTAGTATCCTTTTCTAACATGGAAAAAACGTAATCATTATTTTCTATCTTACTTTTAATCCATTCTAATTCTTTTTCCAAACTAATTACTTTTCTCTTAGAAGTTACTAAGTCTTGTATGCTAGGTGTATTTACTAAATCTAAATATTCGTTTATAAGTTTTTCGTTGATCTTAACAAATACTATATTGTTTGATTCAAACACTTTTTCATAAACATTATTCATGTAAGTTCTCCCTTCTATTATTACATTTCGCTAGGAAGTTCTATTATTAATAAATCTAAACATTCTTTAAGAATATTGAAAGATAAATCTAATACATTTAAGTAGTCGTTCTTCATATTCTCATCAGTAATTTTACTAATATTAATATTTTGATAAAAACTATTTAATAAGTTAGCTAAATCATAAACATATTCACCTATTATAGAAGGTAATCTATCTTCTATAGATTTATCTAAGTATTTATTAAAATCTAATAATTTTAATCTTAAACTTCTATCTATATCATTATATATAACTTCACTAACATTTCCTTTATTATAATTAAATGAATTAATAATTTTTCTAATACGTAGTGCACTGTAAAGAATATATGGTCCAGTTTTACCACTAACATCACTAAATTTAGATATATCAAAATTATAACTTTTTTCTCTATTATTTTGTAAATCAGCATATTTAATAATAGCATTTACTATTTTATCTAAATCTTCTTCACTCATACTCTTATTTTCTTCACGTTTATTTAAGAAAATTTCTTTTGTATTTTTAATTAATTCATCAAGTTTTAATGTTTCTCCGCTTCTTGTTTTAAATGGTTTTCCATCACTACCATTAATGGTACCAAATGGAATATGTTCTAAGTTTGTATCATAGCCAAGCATCTTAGCTATTCTAAATACTCCTTCAAAATGTAAACTTTGTCTTGCATCCACTACATATAAAATATATTTAGGGTCATATTTTTCAACTCTTTCCATTATAGTAGCCAAATCAGTTGTTGCATATATTGCAGAACCATCACTTTTTTCTACTATTACTGGTGGCATTTCTTTTTTATCAGTGTCTTGTTTAACATTAACTATTTTAGCGCCTTGATCAACTACAATAAGATTTCTACTTTCTAGTTCATTCATTAATTTAGGTATATAAGGTTCACTATCACTTTCTCCAAGCCATAAATCAAAACTTACTCCTAAATAGTTATATAATCTTTTTATATCATCGACACTAACTTCTTTTATTTTTTTAAAATATTCTTTGTATTCAATGTTACCTTTTTGTAATTCACTTGTAATTTTTTTACATTCATTATATACTTCTTCATCGCTTTTAGCTAGTGCACTCATCTCTGGATATATTCTATTTAATAAATCAATATTTAATTCACTTAGTGGAATATTCTCTTTTTTAAGACCATAAATTACTTCACCAATTTGTAAACCATAATCTCCTAAATGAACATCTCCAATTGTTTTATAGCCTTTTAAATTTAAAATTCTTTTAATACTTTCCCCAATAATTGCAGGTCTTAAGTGTCCAATATGTAATGGTTTAGCAACATTAGGTCCACCATAGTCTAAAAAGTAAACATCTTTACTATCTGTTTTTTCTACAAATCCATTAGTTATGTATGAATTAATATGTTTATTAATTAATTTATCACTTACAAATAAGTTAATAAATCCTGGCATAACAAATTCTACTTTTCTAAAGTAATCTTTTACATCTGGTTGTTCATTAATTTTACTTTCTATCATTTCTCCTATTTCTTTTGGATTAACATGTTTATCTTTAGCAATCATAAAAACACTATTAATTTGATAATCTGCTTTATCACTACTAGAAATTTTTAAATAATTGTCTAAATCTAACTCTTTAAAAATTTGTTCCAAATATTTTGTAATATCTTTTAACATAAATACCCTCTCCTTGGAAATATTATACAAAAAAAAAGAGTTATTGTAAACTAAAAACTCTTATTTTGTATTTATTTTTATACTTCCTATACCACCATCTATTTTAAGCAAATTTATTCCTTTTCCATAAATAGTATTATTAGAAATTTCATTATTATTTACTTTAATACTACCTATTCCTTTATTAACATCAAATCTATAATTATCAATACTATCTTTTAAGTTAATTTTAAGTTCTCCAATTCCTGCTTCTATTTTATTATTTCCTTTTAAAGTACCTTCAAAAGTAGTAAATCCTACACCCATATCAATTTCCATATTTGATACATTTGCATTCATTATATTAATTTCTCCAGAACCTCCATCAACTTCAAAATTAGTGTAAGCATTAATATTATTTATAGTCATTTTTCCTGAACCTAATTCTAACTTAATATTATTTGCATTTAATAGTTCTATATTATTTTTACCTAATCCAACTTCTATATCTATTTCATTTAAAATAACATTTTCTGGAATAGTTAATTCTACTATTTTGTTTTTAGAATACTTACTACTTTTATCTTTAATTTTTAACTTTTCATTTATAACTTCACTAGTTATTTTATCAGTATTTGTTTTAACATTAAAACTATTTCCTTTAATTATATAAAGACTAACTTCTTTTAAATCAATTTCTAATGAATTAATTTGACTCCCTATATAATCAGTACTTATATCAGTACTTACACTACTTTCAAATATTTCAGATATACTACTAATAAACCCAAATAGGAGAGAAAGAATCGAAACTATTATTGAAAAAGCTAGTGCTAAAGCTGCATATTTTATAATTCTTTGAAATGTATTCATTTAATATCAGTACCTCCAAATATATTAGTTGCATTTATATAAATAGTTTTAAATTTAGGATTAACTTCTCTTTTAGCTTTATTGTCTACACCTCCAAATATGTTAGTACTTATAAGTTTTATGTTTATATCATCTGGTACTAAAATATCTACTCCACCAAATATACTTGTTGTATTAATTACTACATCTTCTTTAATTTTACAATTTCTAAGATCTAATTTTACCCCTCCAAAAATTGCATTAATTACTGAACCAGTAAATACTTCTTTATCATAACTCATACTTTGCTCTCCAAATGTTGCTGTTAAGTAATTCTTGTTTTCGTTAGTATCTAACTTGCTAATTTCTTTTCTAATACCTTCACTTATTGAATTTTTAAAAATCATACTTATTCCAATAACTACAAATATCATCGGTATAATTAATTTCCAAAATAAATCAGTATCAATTACATTTCTTACATCAAGAAGTAACATAATTCCTATAATTAAACCTATAATACTACCAGTTTTACTTTCATCTTTAATAATTCCAATAAAACAAGGTATTATTATAAATAAAGTCCACCATCCTTCAAAAAATATATTAAAGTCAAATATTCCAAGTGCTTTCAAACCAAATATAATTCCTACTATAATAAAAACTATTCCCCAAATAATGTTATCATTCTTTTTCATATTCCACCTCAAGAACATTTTATCACTTAATACTTTATTAGTCTATATTTTATTAATGTGTTTACATAAAAAAACTAGAGAATACTCTCTAATTAAATTACATCTACTTTAAATAATCCATCTTTAGTACAAAGGGAATATATTTCCATATTAGGTTCATAACCCATGATTAGTTCTGGCTCTTCTTCACTAGTAAATTTATGAACTAATACTTCGTTTTCAGTTTTTATTATTATTGCTTCAATATAATGATTTTCTTCTTGCTCATGGTTAACTCTTATAATAAGCTTATTATCTTGTCTATAATATGAAGGAATATGTTTATTTACTTCTTCATTTGATGCATTTATTTCTTTCAACAAAGCACCACAACAAGTTAAGCATTCATTACATTCACATTCTTTTAATTCTAAAACTATACTACCACACTTTTCACATCTTTTTAATTTTAAATTATTCATTTTTCCTCCTTAGTTACTATATCTTTTACAACTTTATCAGTTTTCTTAAAAAATTTTAATACTGATATACTATATATTATATTAGATAACTCACTAATTAATAACACTGCTCCACTAACTATTATAACTACTTCTAAAGTTTCAAATGGATTTATTACTATTACTAAACCTAATATAATAGATAAACTAGATATTATTACACCAGTCATATAATTACTTTCAAATTCTTTTAAACTAATTGCCGTTTGTAATTTAAAAATGTTTATAAATACTATTATTAGACCTAATATACAAGGAAATAAATTAATTAGTAAATCATATTTAAAAATAAATAATACTCCAATAGTAATCTCTATAATTCCTTTAACAAGTCCATAATCAAATAAACTTTCTTCTTTTTTATTAACAAAATAGTTAGCAAAATCAAATACTCCACATATTAGTAAAATCATACCAATTACTTTAATTAGAGACCCTATAATCTCTATAGGTTTTAACATCAAAAAAATGGAAAGTACAATAAGTAATAATGAACCTAATATACCTTTAATTTCTTTTTTCTTAATTATATCTTTCATAACTTCACCTCTATTATATATAATACCACAAAATATTATTAATTTAAATATTACTTTTTTAATACTAGTGCTTTATTACATAAAGAATTAAATATTTCTGTTTGTTCGTCTACAATTTCATAAATACTCCCTTTATTACTTAATCTTTTTTCTAAAATTCTTTGTAATTTATTAAACTTTTTAACTAAAAAAACTGTTTCATCTCTACTAATGTTGCACATTCTCATTATTAAGTTAATTTTATTATATTTTAATGCACACCATAAAGTTTTATTTATATTAGTCATCATATATTACCTCCTCTAAATATAATCCATTAGGAAGTGCTTTTTTTCCTAACTTAGTTCTGTCTTTACTTTCTAACACTTTATTAACATCATTTACACTTTTTATTCCATCATTTATTTCAAGAAAAAGTCCAACTATATTTCTAACCATATATTTAAGAAAACCATCTCCACTTATATATATTTTGCATAAATTTTTATCTATTTCAAAGTTAATATAATTAATAGTTCTTATAGTGCTTTCTTTTTCGTTATCTGAAGTAAATGATTTAAAGTCATGTTTACCAATTAAATATTTACTTGCTTCTTTTAATAAGTTAATGTCTATTTTTTTTCCATATTGTAAAATAATATTTCTAGTAACTGGGTCAAATTCTTCCATATTTATAACATACATATACTTTTTACTAACTACACTATATCTTGCATGAAAAAGATTATTTGCAACATTTACACCTTTAACATATATATCTTCTGGTAATAATTTATTCATGCTTATCATTAGCTTACTAGTATTTTTTTCTTTATCTGAATCAAAATGAAATACAAAATAGTTTGCATGTACTTTTTTGTCTGTTCTAGAGCATCCTGTTATATTAATACTTTCATTAAATATCTTACTTAATACTCTTTCTAATTCACTTTGTATAGTTATCTTATCTTTTTGTTTTTGAAAACCATAATAGTTAGTTCCATCATATTTTATAACGACCTTATATCTCATAATAACCCACTCTCTAACAAATAATAATATATAAATATTAGGTATACCCCAATTAATAAAACATCCATGAAACCAAACTTATTTGTATTATAATTAGTTCTATAAGTTTTTGTACTATATAATCTATAGCTTTCTTTTATTTTTAATAGTTTTAATTTATTATTAGTAAGTCTTAATGTGCTTTTAAATGAGTGTAGAACTGCAAGAATTTTTGAAATAATATCTGCATAAAAATAGTCAAGTCCTCTACTGGATGAGTTTACTAATACTTCATGATTAGTTATTAATAGAAGTGGAAAAAATGAAATTGTGTTAACTAGAGTATTTATAAAACCACTTATATTCAAATTAAATATATTAAATGGTGTTAATATTTTTTCTATACCATACTTAATTTCACTTCTACTAGTTGTGTAAAATATTAAACTCAAATATGTTATAACATTAAATATTTTTGTTAAGTAAAGTACTGCATCTTCTAATTCTAAACCTTTGAAGGCTAATACTACTACAAATATAACAAAGATATATCTTAGTCCATATATTATATCAAAATAGAATCTAAGAGGAACTTTACTACTATAAATTAGGATTAATATAAAGAATAGCATAACTAAATGTAGGTCAATACTTTTGCTTGCAATTATAGGTATTAACATAAGAAATAAAGTAATTAATTTACTAAAAACACTAAGTTTATGAATACTACTTTCTACTGGATAATATTCACCAAAATATTTATTACTTTGCATTTCTATACACCTCTTTTATTAAATCTAATATGTTACTTGTATATGTTAACTTAGCATCAAACTTATTACTAATATTAATAAATTTTACTATTTCTGGAACGTCTACATTAATATTATTTAAAACTTTTTCATCTTCTAATATGCTTTTATTTCCAGCATAAACTATAGACCCTTTATTTAAAAGAATAATTTCATCACTAACTTTATAACTTAAATTAGTATCTTTACTAATTAGTATTATAGTTTTGTTATATTTATCTTTTAATAGTTTTATTAATTTAATTAGTTTTTCATTATCTCTGTAATTAAGAAATATACTAGGTTCTTCAAGTATTATTACACCAGGATTAAAAATTAAAATACTTGCTAAACTTACTTTCTTTTTTTCACTTATGTTTAAACTATCAATTCTTCTTTTTAGGTATTCTTCATTTAATCCAACTAGTTTAAGTGCTTCACTTATTCTAATATTCTTTTTATTAAGTTTATATTTAAAGTATTTTAGACCAAACTCTAATTCTGATTTAACTATTTTATTAAATAAAAATTCATTAGGATTTTCTTTTAAGTATCCTACATTCATTCTAAGACCATTTATATTTTTTATGTATTTACCGTCATTTAAATATTTTCCTATTTTAATAGTACCAATAAGTGGCTTGTTGACCGCATTAATTAGAAGTCCAATTTTTTCTTTACCACTATCACTATCTCCAATTATTGAGTAAACTTTTCCGCTTGTAAATGTGTAGGAAAAATTTTTTAAATATGTTTTTTCTAATGGGGTTCTTACATTTTCTTTATATGTAACATTATTAAAAGTTATTTCCATAATTTACCTCCTAACAAATTATAATCTAAATAATATGTATTAATTAGTTCATAATCAATTAAATACTTGTTAAGCATTACTATAAAAGGTAAACTAATTCCTAATCTTTTCATTATTTTTTCTTCGTTTAAAACACTTAGTGTTGGTCCACTTATTACTATTTTTTCTTTGTCAGTAATTATTAATTCATTAGATAAAATAGTTTCTTCAATATTTGTAGTAAAATTAAAAATTATACCACCATTCTTAATAAATTCTTTTAAATTATTAATAACAATTTTTAAATCATTTTTATCTAGCAAAGATAATAGATTATCTATTAAAAGTAGTTTAGGGTTAGTAACTAATGCACAAATTATTAGTAACATAGCCCTTTTGCTAGTATTTAGACTATATGGACTACTAGAAATGTATTCATTAAAACTAAACTTGTTTATAATATCATTTAGTTTTATTTCCATTTCACTCTTTTTAACTGCTAAACTCTCAAGTCCAAATGCTATTTCATCAATTACGGTTTCTGCTTGAAAACAGTTTATAAATGAATAACTACTTATTCCAACATTTTTATAATATTTAGTAATAGTTTTATTACTCACTTTATTAAAATTAAAAGTAACAAAATCATTTTTGTTAATCATAGAGATATTACTAAATAATTTATCATTCATATCTCCTATGAAAGTAACAAAGTTTTTATCTTTAGAAGTAAATGATATATTTTTATCATCATATAAAAAACTATCAAAGTTCATATAACCACCTACATAAATAATTATACATTAAAAACCATGAAAAAAAAAGAAAAAACATTATTTTATACCACTTGAGTTAGAAAAAAATAGATATAATTTAAAAAAGACATTTTACTTAGTTCATAAAATCACTTCTAACTAACCTGTATAGTTTTATTTATTTTAAATTCTACTATGGTTACTTGATTA
>OIYG01000410.1_pt1 | contig 43021 bp, 56 predicted proteins | sample 1587861 | NCBI WGS metagenome assembly OIYG01 (sample SAMN03283272) | human gut metagenome | biome: human-associated habitat; material: feces | host: Homo sapiens | place: Peru | collected 2012
TCAAGTTGCACCTTTTTGTTTATCTCAAACGGTGCCTATTAATACTAACAAATCTAAGTATTAATGTCAATAACTTTTTGAAGATTTATTAGATGTTTGTTTAGACATCTTTAGGTCTTCAAGAAGTGCCTATTTATAGTACCAAAGATACAAAACAAAAGCAATATATCTATGCATATTTTTTAATAATTTTGATGTTTTTCGTTCTATTTTTAATTTATGTTATGCATCCCTTAAATAACGGTCGTTGGCGTTGTTATTAATTTATCCTGGCTATATATTCCGTCTAGCCACGACCGTGGACTACCAATTGTTCTAGAAACAATAGCTTCTTGCTTCATTGACCATTGCTTTCAAAAGTCTTACATAATCTCCACAAGCTTTATAAGATCGGCTAGTCCCTAGCCTACTAAATTTTATAATTTTTAATTTTATTGAAGACTTAACAATCTTAATCCTTCATTCTTAATGTTAATAGCTGCATTGATGTCTCTATTTAGTTTTGCACCGCAAACTGGACATTCCCATTCTCTTATATTTATATCTCTAATCTCAAAATTTAACTTTCCACAATTACTACATATTTGAGAAGATGGAAAGTATTTGCCTACTTTTATCAATTTCTTGCCTCTATTATTTAACTTATATTCTAAATATCTAATAAAATATCCGTATCCATTGTCCATTGTTGATTTTCCTAATTTTGGTTTTTGTGACATCGATACCATATTTAAATCTTCTACACATACAACATCATAACGATTGGTTATCTCATTAGATATTTTGTGCAAATTATCATTTCGTTGATTTTTAATATGTCTATACACTTTATTAACCTTTTGTAACTGTTTTAAATAGTTATTAGATTTCATTTCTCCTTTCTTAGCGCCTTGTTTTTTAGCCAATCTTCTTTGTAGCTTAGCTAACTTCTTTTCAGATTCTTTAAAATATTTGTGGTTAGTACCTATATTGCCTTTATCGTCAACATACAAGCCGTTTGAGCAATAATCTAGTCCGATTGCATTATTTGTATCGATAATCTGCTTTAGTGGCTCAAATGTGCATTTAAACGTCACTGAGCAATAATATCTTCCATCGGAATCTTTAGATATTGTTGCAAATCGAATTACAGCATCTTCTCTAGGAAGTGTATGTATCTTGCTTTTTACATCCCCAACGATAGGAAGCGTTATGTACTTATCTTTCAGTTCTATTCTGTTATTAGAATTATTCGTAGTATAAGATTTTCTCCCATAATTAAATGATTTAAACTTTGGAAATCCATTTTTCTTAAAATCTTTTTTAATAAGTGTCAAAAGATTCTTTTGAGTATTATATAAAGCCGAATAATCAACATCATTTAGATAAGCATATTCTTTTGCAAAATCACTAAGCAACTTACTACTAAATGTTTGATTTGTTTCATAAGATTTAATCTTGTCTTCTAGAATAAGATTCCATATTTTTCTGCAACAACCAAATGTTTGACTTATAATCTCTGATTGTTTCTTATTTGGATAAATACGATATTTAATAGACTTATACATGTCTTTATCTTACCCTACCTAAATCGATAATTATTCCCAAATTATTTCCATTTTATTCCCATTATCAACGTGGAAAAGTGGATAACTTAAAAAGAAGATGGTATTTAAGTCATCTTCTCGATAAATTTTATTCAACTATTTTTAAAACTAAATCAGACATTAATTTCATTTCGTTTAAATTTACATATTCAAACTTGCCATGACAATTGCGGTCGCCAGTTCCTAGATTTGGGCATGGTAAGCCTTTATAAGTAAGAACCGCACCGTCAGTTCCACCTCTAATAGGGGTGCTTGTAGCTTTTAACCCCATCTCTGTCATAATCTTTTTAACATTATCTACAATATCCATTCTATCTTTAATGAATTCTTTCATATTTTGATAAGAATCTTTGATTTCAAGGATACATGTATTATCTTTATATTTACTATTGATAAAGTTACATGCATTGATGAAATCCTTCTTTTGTTTCTCAAGCAATGCCTTATCATGATTTCTAATAATATATTCCATTACAGTTTTTTCACAATCACCATTGATATCACACAAATGATTGAAGCCTTCGTAACCTTCAGTGTACATTGGGTTTTCATTTACTGGTAATAAACTTTGGAATTCCATTGCGATTAGAATAGAATTTAGCATCTTATTCTTTGCACTACCTGGGTGAATTGATAGACCATTAATAGTTACTTTAGCACTAGCAGCGTTGAAGTTTTCATATTCAATATCACTTGCATCACCACCATCAATAGTATATGCATAGTCAGCATTGAAGTATTCAACATCAAAATTATCACAGCCTTTGCCAATTTCCTCATCAGGTGTTATATGTAGCCCATTTATAATTATCAACCGAACAAGGTATTACACCGTATTCATCAGGTGTGAACGCAATGGCTAAGTTTTTATGTATAATTTCAGGGTTTTCTTTTAGTCTTTCTAAAACATCCATGATAATCGCAACGCCTGCTTTGTCATCACCACCTAATAAAGTCGTACCATCTGTAACCATAATGTCAGCACCAATATCATTTAATAAACATGGAAAATCTTTTGGATTCATTATGATATTTTCGTTTAATTTGATTACTGTTCCATCATAGTTATTGATTACTCTAGGGTTAACATTTTCATCGCTCATATCTGGTGATGTATCCATGTGAGCAATTAAGCCTATAGTCTCATTACATTCATAATTGGCTTTTAGAAAACCATATACTATTCCTGTATCTGTTAATTCAACTTTATCAACTAGATTAGCTAATTGTTCTTTTAAAAGTTTAGCTAAAACAATTTGTTTAGAACTGCTTGGGTATGTATCACTATTTGGATCTGACATAGTAGGAATTTTTACATACTCTACAAAACGATCAATTATATTCATTATAAAACCTCCAACAACTATAGAAAGTATATCATTTTGGGCATAGAAAAAGCTCTCGATTATTTGAGAGCTTTTAAAATTTTAAATTAAACTAATTCTACAGTTGCCATAGGAGCATTATCACCACGTCTAATGTATGTCTTAGTTACGCGAGTATAACCACCTTTTCTATCTGCATACTTTACAGCAACTTCATCGAATAAAACTTGAACAGCAGTCTTGCCATCTTTAGTCTTAATGTTGCTTAGTTCATTGATAGCTTGTCTTCTAGCAGCTAAGTCATTCTTCTTAGCAGTTGTGATTACTGAATCAACATAACTTCTAAGTTCCATAGCTTTACCTTCAGTAGTTTCAATCTTACCGTTGATGATAAGTTGAGATGCCATATTTCTAAGCAATGCCTTACGATGATCGCTAGTGCGGCCTAATTTACGATTATGCATAATACTTCTTCTCCTTACTCATAATGTTTGAAATGTAGGCCAAGATCAGTTAATTTTTCCTTAACTTCTTTTAAAGACTTCTTACCTAAATTTCTAACATGAGCCATTTCATCCTCTGTCTTTTGAGTTAACTCATCAACAGTAGAAATGCCAGCTCTCTTTAAACAGTTATATGATCTAACTGTTAGATCTAAATCTTCAATAGACATATTTACAGTCTTTGAATTGTTTTCATGAGCCTTTTCAGCCATTACTGATTCAGAATCTTTTACCTTTTGGTCAACTTCTGTTAATAGCTCTAAATGAGAAATTAGAATCTTTGAAGAAAGTGCGATTGCTTCCTTAGGATCGATTGAACCATCAGTCCAAACTTCTACAGTTAGCTCATCATATTTAGCACTTTGTCCAACACGAGTTGGTTCTACCTCATAGTTAGCTTTAACTACTGGTGTATAAATAGCATCAGTATAAATAGTACCTACACCTTGAGAGCTTCCTTGATATAATCTCTTGTTTTCATCAGCAGAAACATAGCCTCTACCATTTCTACAAACAAGTTCCATGTCAAGAACGCCACCTTCTTCAAGATGTGCGATTTCTAAATCAGGATTAAGAACTTCCACACCACCTGGAACGATAATATCCTTACCAGTTACAGTGCAAGGTCCTTTAGCATTGATTCTTAAAGTGTAAACATCATCATCCATAATATCAAGAATTAAAGACTTGATATTAAGAATCATCATTGTAACGTCTTCTCTAACACCCTTAATTGATGAAAATTCATGATAAACACCATCAATCTTGATTGAGAATACTGCACCACCAGGTAATGAAGAAAGCATTACTCTTCTTAAAGCATTACCGATAGTTGTACCAAAGCCTCTTTCTAAAGGTGAGATTACAAACTTTCCATAATGTTGGTCTTCAACATATTCAGAAATTTTATATTTAGGACGTTCAAATTTTTGCATATGTTACCTCCTTATATTAACCTCTAGGTTTCTTTGGTGGACGACAACCATTATGTGGAACTGGTGTTACGTCACTAATAGCTGTAATTTGTAGACCTGCAGTAGCTAAAGCTCTAACAGCAGCTTCTCTACCTGGACCTGGTCCCTTTACTTCAACTTCAACTTTTCTCATACCATGATCCATAGCACTCTTACCAGCTGCTTCAGATACCATTTGAGCAGCATATGGAGTTGACTTACGAGAGCCCTTATAACCAAGAGCACCAGCACTAGACCAAGATACAACGTTACCAGCTTCATCAGTAATAGTTACGATTGTGTTATTAAATGTAGAATGAACATGTGCAACACCTGTCGCAATATTCTTCTTTACACGTTTCTTACGAACTGTTTTTTGTGCCATGATTTACCTCCTACTTCTTCTTGTTAGCTACTGTACGACGAGGTCCCTTACGTGTACGAGCATTAGTCTTAGTTCTTTGACCTCTTACAGGAAGACCTTTTCTGTGTCTCATTCCACGGTAACAAGCAACTTCCATCAATCTCTTGATTTCAAGTTGAGTTTCTCTTCTAAGATCTCCTTCTAATTTGTAGCTATCTAGAGTTTTACGAATAGCATTTAATTGTTCATCAGTTAAATCCTTAACACGGATGTCTTCACTGATACCATTTTCAGCTAATACTTTTTGTGCAGTTGGTAAACCAACACCATAGATATATGTTAATGATACAACTACGCGCTTATCATTAGGAATATCTACACCAGCAATACGAGCCATAAAATTTTCTCCCTTCTCAATTAACCTTGTCTTTGTTTGTGTTTAGGGTTTTCACAAATTACCATTACGCGACCCTTGCGCTTAATTACACGGCACTTGTCGCAAATAGGTTTTACAGATGGTCTTACTTTCATCTTTTTTCCCTCCTAGACTACTTATGTCTAAATGTAATACGCCCACGTGTTAAATCGTAAGGTGAAATTTCAACAGTTACTCTATCACCCGGTAAAATGCGGATGTAATGCATGCGGATTTTACCAGAAACGTGAGCCAGGATTTCGTGACCGTTCTCGAGTTTCACCTTGAACTGAGCATTAGGTAAAGTATCAGTTACAATTCCATCAATTTCAATAACATCTTGCTTCGCCATTAACTTAGTCCTCCTTTGTCAAGATCTTGTAGCCATCACTAGTGATTGCAATAGTGTGTTCATAATGAGCACTCATAGAACGCTCTTTATTTACTACAGCCCAACCATCATCTAGTGTAACACAATGAGGCTTTCCCTCAAATACCATTGGTTCAATCGCAATACACATGCCTGGTTTTAGAAGTTCTAATGTATGAGGTTTACCAACATTTGGAACGTATGGATCCTCATGAACTTTCTTACCAACGCCATGTCCTGTATACTCGATTGGAGTTGAATATCCATGTTCTTCAACATATGTTTGAATAGCATTAGATATGTCACCAACACGATTACCAGGTTTTGCCATTTCTAAACCTTTGTATAGTGCTTCTTCAGTAACTTTTAATAGTTCAAGTGTACTTTCTTTTACATTTCCAACAGGATATGTCCAAGCACTATCACCATGGTAGCCTTTGTAACAGGCTCCAACATCTACTGTAATAATATCGCCATCCTTTAAAATCACACTGTGACTTGGGATGCCATGTACTAGTATATCATTAACTGAGGTACAAACGGCACCAGGAAAATCATATAATCCCTTAAAAGATGGTGTTCCGCCATTTTCTCTGATTACTTCTTCACAAATTTTATCAATTTGAGCAGTTGAGATACCAGGAACAATGACTTCTTTTAATTTTTTATGGACAAGGGCGACAATTGTGCCGGCCTTGTCCATTAATTCGATTTCTCTTTTTGATTTTAAAGTAATCATTAGATAGCCTCTAAAACCTTCTTAATATCTTCATAAACCTTTTCAGCTTCCTGATCAGCATTAATGTAAGATACTAAATTTTTTTCTTCATAATAATCAACAACTGGTCTAGTTTGTTCATAGTAAGCTACTAGTCTTTTTTCTAGTGCTTCAAGTGTATCATCACTTCTTTGAACAAGCTTACCACCACATTTATCACAAGTACCCTCAACCTTTGAAGGCTTATTAGTAATATGATAAATTTCCTTACAATCAGGACATACCCTTCTACCTGTAATTCTATTCTTAAGTGCTTCATCGTCTAAGCTTAGACAAATTACTTTATCAAGAATCATGCCTTCAGACTTTAATATTCCATCAAAATCTTCAGCTTGTTTAACAGTACGAGGATAACCATCAAACAAGAAACCACTCTTTGATTTGTTATTATCGAAATATTCAGTAATAACATTATGAATAGTCTCATCTGGAACAAGTTGACCTTTATCCATATAGCTTTTAGCTAATAGTCCAACTTCAGTTTGGGCACTAATAGCTGCTCTTAACATGTCCCCAGTTGATACGTGTGCAACTTCATAATCTTTAATAATAAGATTAGACATTGTACCCTTACCAGTACCAGGAGCACCAATAATTAGAAGATTCATTCTATCTACCTACAAACCCTTTATATTGTTTAGTAGTAAGTTGACCCTTTAATTCCTTGATTGTATCCATCGCAACACCAACTACGATAATGATACCAGTACCACCAAGAGCGGCTCTTTGTGATAAACCGGTTAATGCACTAACTACATATGGTAATAATGCGATAAATGTTAACAATAATGCACCAAGGCAAGTAATTCTATTTAATACATTTGAAACATATTGTTTAGTTTCGCTACCAGGCCTAATACCTGGAATATATTGACCTTGTTTACCTAAATCTTCTGCCATCTTTTCAGGATCAACTGTAAGATTTGTATAGAAGAATGTAAACAAGATAATCAAGATTGCATAGAATAACAAGAACCAAGGGTTTGTGAAGTCACATAACTTACTCAAGAAATTGTATGCATTTGTGTTTACCCAGCTTGCAATAATTTGTGGGCCTTGAATTAAGGCGCCTGCAAAGATTACTGGGATAACGCTTGCAGAATTTATCTTTAGTGGTAAATGATTTAAATCACCTTTTGTCTTATTTAATCTTTGAGATGTTGATTGTTGAATCGGAATTCTTCTTTCAGCCATCTGCATAACCACTACAAGTACAATAATTGCAACAAACATTAGACAGTAGATCAAAAATCCAGGCCATCCTAGTTTGCTTGTAGCATTCTCACCTATAAATGTGTTATAGACAAGTTTAAAGTTATTAGGCATATCAGCAACAATACCTGCGAAGATAATTACTGAAACACCATTGCCAATACCCTTTGTTGTTATTTGATCAGCTAACCACAATAGGAACATTGAACCAGCTGTGAAAATAACAGAGATATAAGCATAAGACATAAAGCCAGGGTTATCTACCATCTTGTATTGTGTAGACAATAATTGAACGATGAAGTAACCTTGGACAAGGCCTAAGACAACACCTAGATATCTAGTAATGATATCCATTTGTTGTCTGCCTTTTTTACCAGATTTTGCCATTTCAGTAAGTGCTGGAATGATATCCATGCTCAATAGCTGAATGATGATACTGGCCGTGATATATGGACCTACACCTAGTGAGAAGATTGACATCTGCTCAATAGATCCACCACCAAGTAGCGACATCATATTTAATAATGAGTTAGCACTTAAAGAAATGATTGAATCATTTATACCTGGTGCAGGAATTGCTGAACCAAGTCTATAGATAAATAAAATTGCTAATGTGAATAGTATCTTTTTCCTAATATCTTTATTTTTTAGGAAATCTTTGAAAACACTAATCATATTACTTAGCCTCTACTGTTCCGCCCGCCTTTTCAATAGCTGCTTTAGCGCTTGCTGAAACCTTGTCGCACTTAACAGTAAGTTTCTTTGTTAAAGTACCATTACCTAATACCTTAACACCATTGTATTCCTTCTTAACGATGCCAGCTTCTTTTAAAACTTCAGGAGTTACAACTGCACCATCTTCAAACTTTTCTAAAGCATCAAGATTTACAATTGCATATTCAAGTCTTGTGAAGTTTGTGAAGCCTCTTTTTGGCATTCTCTTATAGAAAGGAGTTTGGCCACCTTCGAAACCGATAGCAACACCGCCACCAGATCTAGCGTTTTGACCCTTATGACCCTTACCAGAAGTCTTACCTTGACCACTAGCTGGGCCTCTACCTAGACGTTTAACATCTCTACGAGCACCGTCATTGTATTTCATTTCATGTAAATTCATTTATGTGCCCCCTTATCTGATTTCTTCAACCTTTTTACCACGTAACTTAGCTACTTGGTCTACAGTCTTTAAGTTCTTCAATGCATCGAAAGTTGCATGAACCATGTTGATTGAAGTTCTTGAACCTGTACACTTAGTAATAACGTCTTGACAACCTAATAATTCTAGAACGTCACGTACAGCACCACCAGCGATGATACCTGTACCTTCACTAGCTGGCTTTAATAGTACTTCACCAGCACCATATTCACCAACGATTGGGTGTGTGATTGTTCTAAAGTTGTTTACAAGAGGAACTCTAATTACGTTCTTCTTAGCTGCTTCTGTAGCTTTTCTGATAGCATCTGGTACTTCGTTTGCCTTACCCATACCATAGCCAACTCTACCCTTCTTATCACCGATAACAACTAGAGCAGAGAAACGCATACGACGACCACCTTTTACAGTCTTAGATACACGATTGATTTTAACTACACGCTCATCGAATTCTTTTTCTTCTCTTGGACGGAAGTTTCTTCTTTGTTTACGATTATCTTTTTCGCTCATATTCATCTCCTAGAACTTTAATCCTGCTTCTCTAGCGGCATCGGCAACGGCCATAATTCTACCATGGTAGTTGTAACCACCACGGTCGAATACTACAGTTTCAATATTTAATGCTAAAGCCTTATTAGCGATATCAGTACCAACAGCCTTTGCAGCTTCGATATTGCCACCGTTTTCAAGCTTTAATGTGATTGATGAAGAAGAAGCGATTGTTACACCCTTTTCATCATCAATTAGTTGACAGCTGATGTGCTTGTTTGAACGGAATACGCTCAATCTAGGACAAGAAGCTGTACCACTAACTTTAGTTCTTAAACGCGCATGTCTTCTTAGACGGCTTAAATTTTTTGATCCTTTATTAATCATACATTACTCCTTTCCTACTATGCAGCAACCTTACCTTCCTTACGAAGAATGTGTTCATCCTTGTAACGAATGCCCTTACCCTTATAAGGTTCTGGCTTACGGTAAGCTCTAATTTCTGCGGCAACTTCACCAACTCTTTGTTTATCAATACCAGAAACAACGATAGTTGTTGGATCGCTACATTGAACAGTTACGCCTTCTTCAACTTCATAATTGATTTCATGAGAGTAACCAATGTTTAGAGTTAATGTAGTACCCTTCATAGCAGCACGGAAACCAATACCTTCGATTAATAGTGTCTTAACATAACCATCATGAACACCAGTAATCATGTTTTGGATTAGTGCACGAGTAGTACCATGAAGTTGCTTTGTATGCTTTTCTTCATTAGCTCTTACACACTTTACTTCATTGTTTTCAACATTGATAGTGATTAATGGACTAAATTGACGTGTTAAAGTGCCCTTAGGACCCTTTACAGTCACCTCATTGCCAGCTGATACTGTGATTTCAACACCTGCTGGAATGGTAATCGTTTTATTACCGATACGTGACATTTATTTCTCCTCTTTATTACCAAACGTAGGCAACAACTTCACCGCCAAGACCAGCTTTTCTAGCATCACGGTCAGCCATTAAGCCTTTTGAAGTTGAGATGATTGCAACACCTAAACCATTTAATACTCTAGGAAGTGCATCAGCCTTTGCATAAACCTTTAAACCAGGTTTAGAAATTCTCTTTAAACCAGAGATAACCTTTTGGCCATCTGGTCCATACTTTAATTCAATTGAAATTGTCTTATCTTTAGCAGCTTCACCTTCAACCTTATAGTTGTTGATGTAACCTTCAGCCTTAAGGATCTTAGCAATTTCAACCTTCATCTTACTAGCAGGAATAACTACTGTATCTTTACCAGCACCTAAACCGTTTCTGATTCTAGTAAGCATATCCGCAATTGGATCTGTCATATTCATCATGTTTGCTTCCTCCTTTACCAGCTTGCCTTCTTAACTCCAGGGATTTGGCCCTTGTAAGCCAATTCTCTAAAGCAGATACGACATAATTTGTATTTTCTTAATACTGAATGTGGACGACCACATCTTTCACATCTTGTGTAAGCTCTAGTAGAGAACTTAGCAGGACGATGTGCTTTAACTTTCATTGATGTCTTAGCCATAGTTCCCTCCTTACTTTTCAAAAGGCATGCCAAGTGCAGTTAATAAATCCTTAGCTTCCTCATTTGTCTTAGCTGTAGTTACGATAACAATATCCATACCTCTTACCTTATTTACCTTATCATATTGGATTTCAGGGAAGATGATTTGTTCCTTAACGCCAAGAGTATAGTTACCTCTACCATCAAAAGCAGTCTTGCTAACGCCATGGAAGTCTCTTACACGTGGAAGTACGATTGAAACTAACTTGTCCATGAATTCATACATCTTTTCACCACGAAGAGTTACCTTACAGCCAATTGGCATACCTTCTCTTAATTTGAAGTTTGCGATTGACTTCTTAGCCTTAGTAACAACAACCTTTTGACCAGAGATAGCAGTTAAATCTGCAACAGCTTCATCTAATGCCTTAGGATTAGCAACAGCTTCACCAACACCTAAGTTGATAACAATCTTTTCAAGTGCAGGAATTTGCATAGCAGAAGTGTAGTTGTGCTTCTTAGCTAATTCAGGCTTAATTTCACTAATGTATCTCTCTTTTAAACGATTCATTATTTCTTACCTCCCTTAGCTTTCTTCTTAGCCTTCTTACCTTCATCTAGCTTTACATTACTAGCATCGATAGGCATTTCCTTATCAACGATACCGCCATCAGGATTGATTTGGTTTGGCTTTTCATGCTTCTTTCTTACGTTTACGCCTTCAACAATAATTTTATTTGTCTTAGGGAAAGCAGCCTTAACCTCACCTACAGTACCCTTATCTTGACCAGCAATAACCTGAACTTTATCACCTTTTTTAATTTTCATAAATTCAGATCCTCCTATAATACTTCTGGTGCTAGAGAGATAATTTTCATAAAGTCTCTATCACGAAGTTCTCTTGCCACAGGCCCGAAGATACGAGTGCCTACTGGCGTTTTATCGTCCTTGATAATAACTGCAGCGTTATCATCAAACTTAATATAAGAACCGTTTTCTCTGCTGATACCATACTTAGTTCTTACGATAACAGCTTTTACAACTTGGCCCTTCTTAGCAGAACCGCCTGGAGCAGCTTCCTTAACAGAACATACAACAACATCACCGATGTTACTTGTCTTTCTGTTAGAACCACCTAGACATCTAATTACTAGTAATTCTTTAGCACCTGTGTTATCAGCTACTTTTAATCTTGATTCATTATGTATCATAATAACCTCCTATAGAATTACAGCCTTTTCAACAATTCTCAATAAACGGAAATGTTTGTCACGGCTTAACTTTCTAGTCTCGATGATTTCTACAGTATCGCCAACCTTAGCTTCATTGTTTTCATCATGAGCCTTAAATTTACGAGAAAATTTAGTTTGCTTGCCATAAAGTGGGTGAGCCTTTTTCTCAGAGATCTCAACAACGATTGTCTTGTCCATCTTATCTGAACAAACAACACCACGTAAGACACGCTTTGTATTCTTTCTTTCCATTAGCTGCCCCCTTATTTACTTTCTCTTTCTTTTAATACAGTTAAAATTCTAGCGATAGACTTCTTTAATTCTCTAATACGCATAGGATTTTCAATACTACCAGTAGCCTTAGCAAATCTTAGGTCGAATAATTCTTTCTTAGATTCATCTAAAGACTTTAGTAATTCTTCATTTGACATATCTCTAACTTCTTTAACGTTCATAATTACTCTCCCTTCTTAATGAATTTGCACTTAACAGGCAACTTATTAGCTGCGAGTCTGAATGCTTCACGAGCTGTAGCTTCATCTACACCAGCGATTTCAAACATAACTCTGCCCCTTTGAACAACTGCAACCCAGCCTTCAGGAGCACCTTTACCAGAACCCATACGAACTTCTAGAGGCTTCTTAGTGATAGCAAGTTGTGGGAAAATCTTAATCCAAACTTGACCACCTCTGTTCATATAACGAGTCATAGCAACTCTGGCTGCTTCGATTTGGTTGTTAGAGATGTATGCACCAGTCATTGCGACTAATCCATACTCACCATAAGCAATCTCAGTACCAGCTTTTGACTTACCTTCGTAGCTCAATCTATGAGGACGACGGTATTTTGTTCTCTTAGGCATTAACATTATGCGACATCCTCCTTAACTTCTTCCTTTGCTTCAACAGGAGCTTCTGCCTTTACTTCAGTATTAGCATTGTTGTTTCTGTTGAAGTTTCTTCTGTCGTTTCTTCTTCTGTTTGGACGGCCATTCGGATTACCTTTTGGCTTTTCTGGTTCCTTAACCATTTCACCTGGAAGTACTTCACCTCTACAGATCCATACCTTAACACCAAGCTTACCATAAGTAGTCATAGCCTCTTCCCAAGCATAGTCGATATCAGAACGTAATGTATGTAGAGGTACAACACCCTCAGAATAACCTTCAGTTCTTGCGATATCAGCACCACCTAATCTACCTGATACTGCAGTCTTAATACCCTTAGCACCAGCTCTCATTGTAGATTGGATAGCCTTCTTTTGTGCTGTACGGAAAGATTGTCTTTCTTCTAGCATCTTTACGATCTTTAATGCTACAAGTCTAGCATCTAAATCTGGATTACCAACTTCAACGATGTTGATATTGATATCCTTATTTCCAGTTAATTTTGCTAATTTTTTCTTTAGTGTTTCGATTTTTTCGCCTTCACCGCCGATGAACATACCTGGACGAGCAGTTCTTACGATAAGGTTAACACGGTTCTTGCTTCTTTCGATTTCAACTCTTGAAACTAAGCAATCTTTGCATTCAGCGAAGATTAACTCACGAATCTTAATATCTTCTTGAAGTAAGTTACCATATTCTTTTTCAGCGTACCATCTTGATTCCCAATCTCTGATGACGCCGACTCTCATTCCAATTGGACTAACTTTTTGACCCATCTCTGATCTCCTTATCTTTCATCGACAACCACTGTAATGTGGCTTGTTCTCTTCATAATTGGTGTTGCTCTACCTTTAGCACGAGGCATCCATCTCTTTAAAGTAACACCTTCGTTAGCGAAACACTCTTTAACATATAACTTTGATTCATCTTGTTGATGATTGTGAGTTGCATTAGCAATTGCACTCTTTAATACTTTTTGAACATCCTTAGCTGCATGGTTTGGAGTAAACTCTAAAATACCAAGAGCTTCGTTAACATCCTTACCTTTGATAAGATCTAAGACGATTCTTACTTTACGAGAAGGATGTCTAATAGTTTTAGCTGTAGCCTTAACTTCCATATTTTCCTCCTATCTTAAGCCTTTTTATCGTCGCTTCCGTGACCACCGAATTTTCTAGTTGGAACAAATTCACCAAGTTTTTGACCAACCATATCTTCAGTTACATATACTGGAACATGTTCCTTACCATTATGTACTGCGAATGTATGTTCTACGAAGCTAGGGAAGATTGTTGATCTACGAGACCAAGTCTTAATAACTTCTTTTTTATTAGCAGCATTTAATGCTTCTACTTTTTTCATTAGGTGTTCATCACAGAATGGACCTTTTTTTAAACTTCTAGACATTATTAATTACTCCCCTTTCTACTATTTATCATTTCTTCTTCTTACGATTAAATCGTTTGAAGCTTTCTTAGTCTTACGAGTCTTAACACCCATAGCCTTCTTACCCCAAGGAGTCATTGGTGACTTACGTCCGATTGGACACTTACCTTCACCACCACCATGAGGGTGATCACAAGGGTTCATTGCAGAACCTCTAACTGTAGGCTTAACACCCATCCATCTAGTTCTACCAGCCTTACCTAAGTTAATTAAGCTGTAATCTTCATTACCAACTTGACCAACTGTAGCACGACAGTTACCTAGAACTTTTCTCATTTCACCACTTGTTAAACGTAGTGTTACATACTTTTCTTCGATAGCCAAGATTTGAGCGCTAGCACCAGCAGCTCTTGCGATTTGGCCGCCCTTACCAGGCTTAAGTTCAATATTATGAACAGTTGTACCTTCTGGCATGTTTCTCATTTCAAGGGCATTACCAACTTTGATATCTGCCTTTTCACCTGAGATAATTGACATACCAACTTCTAGGCCCTTAGGAGCTAGAATGTATCTCTTTTCACCATCTGCATAACTGATTAAACAGATATTGCAGTTTCTATTTGGGTCATATTCGATAGCCTTAACAACACCCTTGATACCATCCTTATTTCTCTTGAAATCGATGATACGGTAAAGTTGTTTATGACCACCACCAATATGTCTTGTTGTAATTCTTCCTGTATTGTTACGACCACCAGATTTGTTGAAGCTTATTGTTAAACTCTTTTCAGGCTTGCTCTTAGTTACTTCATCAAATGTAAGACCAGTCATACCACGTCTACCAGGAGTAGTTGGCTTATATTTTTTAATCGCCATGATTTATTTTTCCTCTCTAATGCACTTTATCCGGAAATAGCATTTTTCTTCCGCTAAATTTAATTGACTACTTATCAGCTAAGATATCGATCTTATAACCGTCTTTAAGCTTTACGTAAGCCTTCTTAACTTGGTTAGTTTCAAAATGATACTGACCATATCTACCCATTCTCTTTTGCTTAGTTGGGCAGTTTACAACATTTACTGAAGCAACCTTAACATTAAAAATTTCTTCAATAGCTTGCTTAATATGAATCTTGTTCACACCTTTTTTAACTTCGAATACAACTGTGTTGTTTGTTTCACCAACATTCATTGACTTTTCAGTTATAAGAGGACGAACGATGATATCTCTAGCATTACTCATCTGTTAAAACCTCTCCAATCTTTTTAGCAGCTTCTGTTGTGATAACTAGCTTGTTAGCATTTTGAAGATCATAAACATTTAAACCTTCAACTGTAACCATTACTACGTTACCGAAGTTTCTTGAGCTTAAGTAAGCATTTTCGAAATCTTCATTAACATCAACTACTACTAATACTTTTCTATCAAAACCAAATGCATTTAATACATTCTTGAAATCCTTTGTCTTGATATTAGCAAACTTAACATCTTGTACAACTGTTAAATTGTTGTTAGTAGCCTTAAGAGTTAAAGCACTTCTTAATGCTAATCTTCTAACCTTACGATTTAACTTGAATGTATGAGATCTTGGTGTTGGACCAAATGCGATACCACCACCTCTGTATTGAACAGCTCTACTAGAACCTTGTCTAGCTCTACCAGTACCCTTTTGTCTGAATGGTTTCTTACCACCACCAGATACTTCAGCTCTTGTCTTAACCTTATGAGTACCTTGTCTTAATGAAGACTGTTGTCTTAATACAGCATCGAAAATTGCTTGTGTATTTACTTCAATACCGAATACACCATCAGCTAATTCAATATCGCCAACTTTATTAGCACTTAAATCAAATACGTCAAACTTAGCCATTGATTAGCCCTCCTTCTTTCCTAATAGAACTTTTGGTTCTACATGCTTTTTATTCTTTACAGTAGTCTTAACTACAACCAAACCTCTCTTAGGTCCTGGAACGTTACCCTTGATTAACATGTAATTTGCATCAGCATCAACCTTGATAACTTCTAGATTTTGGTTTGTAGTTACTAATGAACCGTCATGTCCTGGCATTGGTGTGTTCTTCTCGATACGGCCATTGTTACGACCTGTAGTAGCAAGAGAACCTACACTTCTATGTACGGGACCTGCACCGTGTGTTTCTCTGATCATAGCGTGGTTGTGTCTCTTGATTACACCAGTATAACCTTTACCTTTTGAAACGCCTGTAACATCTACGATATCACCAGCGGAAAAGATATCAACTTTAATTTCTTGTCCAACTTCAACGTTCATTAATTCGTCAGCCTTGATTTCCTTAACAAACTTTTTAGGACTAACGCCTGCCTTCTTAGCATGGCCAATTTCTGGCTTTGTAGCACGACTTTCTTTCTTGTCTTCTAAACCAAGTTGTAATGCTTCATAACTATCAGTTTCTTTTGTTTTCTTTTGTAAAACTACGTTTGGTTCACATTCAACTACAGTAACAGGAATCAATGTTCCATCTTCTGTGAAGACTTGAGTCATACCAAGCTTTCTTCCAAGTATTCCTTTCATGATGTCACCTTTCTTTATAATTTGATTTCAATATCAACGCCACTAGGTAATTCTAGACGACTTAAGGCATCAATTGTCTTAGCACTAGGGCCGATGATTTCGATAAGTCTCTTGTGTGTTCTGATCTCGAATTGTTCACGAGAATCCTTATACTTATGAACAGCACGCAAAACTGTAACCACTTGTTTTTCAGTTGGTAGTGGGATAGGACCAACGACCTTCTTAACGCCGCCATCTTCTGCAGCCTTAACAATCTTTTCAGTTGCTAAGTCCAAAGATCTGTGTTCGTAAGCCTTTAACTTAATTCTTACGTTGTTCTTTGCCATGAATTTTTCCTCCTTACATTCACTAACTAAGCCTTTTATTTAGCTTAGTAACTTGCTCCAAGTGAGTTCCCTGGTTATCACACAGACACACAGGTATCAGTGTGCCAGCAATCTCCCATATCACTGCAAGCGCTCAATTATTCTACAGTTTTTGTATCTATTTTTCAATATAAATTTTTAAAAAATCCGCATATTTTCGTACTTTTTTGAACATCATCGATATCACGGTTACAGGTGTGCCCTATTATACAGTCCATTTACTCCTTTTTCACCCTAAAACCATCCATTTTTAATTAAATTTCCCCAAATATATTGCCCGGGGCATATATTTTGATAATAAAAATGACTATTCAACTCACCAAAATAAGCCAAATAGTCATTCCTCTTCCTTATATTATATATAACTTAAAAGAACACTGGATCATCACCCTCGAAGGCATCATACAACAAGTCATCATCATCTTCATCAAATAAATAATCGTAATCATCTCTTATTTCATCGAAGATATCATCTTGTAATAAGACAGTTACTTTATTTAGATTCTTCTTATAATAAGTTGCACCGTTTAAAATCTCATGAACAAAGCCTTGTTCTGCATGCAACAAAAATTGATAAGCCTGATCTAATGATGTTTTCAAATTACCTCCAGGCATCAATTCCCTAGCTAAGGCATAGCATAAGCTTGGATATTCTTCTAATTCCTCAGTAAAGGCAATCGCATCTTCCTTTGACCAATCACAACCAATCAAGATATTAGCTGCTAATTGATAATAATATAAAGATAATTCATTATCCTTAAGTTTCCACTTATCACTAGAGTAAATATCACCTAGTTTATATAGTGCATCCACATTTCCTCTGTTAGCTGCTAACTCAAAATAACTAATGGCTAAATCAACATTAGGCTCAACGTTTCTTCCATATAAGTAACAATAACCTAAATTACTAGTAGCAATATCACTACCCATCGTACTTGCTAAGCGATAGTATTCAATCGCTTCTTTAAAGTTTTCATTTCTATAAAGTTCTGCACCTTTATTAAGGATATAACCTGCATTACCCATCTTAATAGCTTCTTTATCAGCTCTTGATAATTTCATATTGTCTTTTCCTCTTCTTTAGCCTCATTTTACCATATTAAAAGCCCGAGTTTCCCCGAGCTTAAAATTTTAGTTTATTCAGCTTCTTTTTCTTCGCTATCTCTAACGGTAGTTACATCACTTGGAAGTTGAGCTGCCTTAGCCTCTTCTTCGAACAATAGCACTCTCTCTTCTCTTTCCTTAACAAGTTCAGCAGCACGTTCCTCTACTAAATGAGTAGTTTCACGTTCAAATTTAGAACCTGTACCAGCAGGAATCAACTTACCGATAATAACGTTTTCCTTGATACCGAATAGGTCATCAACCTTAGCATTAATAGCTGCATCAGTTAATACCTTAGTAGTTTCTTGGAATGAAGCAGCAGATAAGAATGAGTCAGTTTCAACTGAAGACTTAGAAATACCTAACAACATAGGACCAAACTTAGCAGGAGTCTTACCCTCCATTAATAAGTTTGTATTGATTTCATTAATCTTTCTCATTGAAACAGTTTGACCTGTACAGTAATCTGAATCACCTGGTTCGATGATGATTACACGCTTCAACATTTGATGAATAATCATCTCAATGTGCTTATCTGAAGTATCGATACCAGCCAAAGCATAAACCTTCTTAACTTCCTTAAGGATATAGTTTTGAACAGCTTGAACACCGGCAATACTTAATAATTCCTTAGGATCAACGTTACCTTCAGTTAGCTTATCACCAGCCTTAACCTTAGTACCAACACCCATCCAAGATCTTACTGTTTGACCAAGAATTAAACGATGTTGAATAGTTTCATTTTCACCAGTTACATCAACAACGATACTATGATCATCATTTTCATGAATTGCAGTGATTTCACCGTTAATCTTAGCTAAAGTAGCAGGACGCTTAGGACATCTAGCTTCAAATAGTTCTTCAACACGTGGAAGACCTTGAGTGATATCACTATCACCAGCAGCGGCAACACCACCTGTGTGGAAAGTACGCATTGTTAGCTGAGTACCAGGTTCGCCGATTGATTGAGCAGCCATAATACCTACAGCCTCACCGTTTTCAACTAGCTTACCAGTAGCCATGTTACGTCCATAACATTTACGACAAATACCATCTTTAGATCTACAAGTGAATGTATTTCTAATATACATTCCCTTAATACCAGCCGCAACAATTTCTCTAGCCTTATCTTCATCAATGAATTCATCTTCACCAATGATTACTTCACCAGTTTCTGGATGAGTAAGAACTTCCTTAGAGAAACGACCAATAATACGATCAGCGAATGATTCGATGATACTATTGTCTTTTCTATCAATGATTGCCTCAACATAGTAACCCATATCAGTATGACAATCATCTTCCATGATAATAACATCTTGAGAAACATCAACAAGACGTCTTGTCAAATAACCAGATTCAGCAGTCTTTAAGGCAGTATCTGTTAAACCCTTACGAACACCGTGTGTTGAAATAAAGAATTCTGATACACTCATACCCTCACGGAAACAAGAATAAATAGGAACCTCAATGATTGAAGGTTGATATTCCTTCTTAGATTTAGATTGGGTAGGTCTACCCATAAGACCTCTCATACCTGCTAACTGTGTAAAGTGTGACTTATTACCTCTGGCACCAGAAACAGCCATCATGTTAATTGGAGATTTTCTCTCTAAGCTATTCATAACTTCATCACCAATCTTGTCCTTTGTATCAGACCACAATTGAGAGAAATGCTTTTCCCATTCTGGTGGAGTTAATTGACCTCTGTCCAACAAGTTTTGTAGGACATCAGCCTTCTTCTTAGCTTCATCAACATATACTTGTTTATTAGGTGCAACGTTAATATCTGCTAGAGATACTGTCATACCTGCAACAGTTGAGTACTCAAAACCTAAGTCCTTGATATTATCAAGAATTGTACTTGAACCATTTGTACGATACTTAGCGAATACTTCGGCAATTACATTACCAAGTGCCTTCTTAGTGAATTCAGGACTAACCTTTAATCCAGCAATATGAGCACAAATATCAGTACCATAAGGAACAAATTGATCATGAGGAGTTCTCTTTAATGTATCAGTAGTAACCATATTAATATATGGGAAATCACTAGGGAAGGCATTGTTGAAAATCAACTTACCAATAGTAGTAATTAGATACATATTGTTTTCTTCTTCAGTGAAACAAGTCTTCTTTAAAGAACCAGCTGCAATCGCAACTCTTGTATGAAGATGAACTTGCTTATTTTGATAAGCCATCAACGCTTCATTAAAGTCCTTATAAACATGACCCTCATTATCACCGAAGCGAGTCCACATTTCTGCAGCCTCTTCATCACCTAAAGTCTTTAATACTTCAGCCTTGTGATAGAACTCTTCCTTAGTTTCTTCCATATTTAGATAGAAGTTACCAAGAACCATATCCTGAGATGGAGTAACGATAGGTTTACCATCCTTAGGACCCAAGATATTGTTGCTTGCTAGCATCAAAATCTCAGCCTCAGCTCTAGCCTTCTCACTTAAAGGCAAGTGCACAGCCATCTGGTCACCATCGAAGTCAGCGTTGAACGCAGTACATACTAATGGATGAAGTCTGATTGCACGACCTTCTACTAATTTAGGTTTGAAAGCTTGGATACCAAGTCTATGAAGTGTAGGAGCTCTGTTTAAGAATACTGGATGATTATCCATGATTTCTTCAACAACATCCCAAATTTGAGGATCTTGCTTATCAACCATCTTTTCAGCTTGCTTTAAAGATTGTGCAATCTTTTGTAAAACAAGTTCACTCTCTACAAACGGTCTATACAAGTTGATTGCCATCTCACGAGGAATACCACATTGGTACATCTTTAGATTTGGACCAACCGCAATAACTGATCTACCAGAGAAGTCAACACGCTTACCTAATAAGTTTTGTCTGAAACGACCTTGCTTACCCTTTAAGCTATGTGACAATGACTTAAGAGGACGATTTGCACTACCCTTAACTGGATTACCTCTTCTACCGTTATCGATTAGCGCATCGACAGCTTCCTGCAACATACGCTTTTCGTTTTGAACGATAATTGAAGGTGTACCAATTTCTAGTAACTTTCTTAAACGATTGTTACGAGTGATAACTCTACGATACAAGTCATTCAAATCACTTGTCGCAAAACGACCACCATCAAGTTGTAACATCGGTCTTAAATCTGGTGGTATTACAGGAAGTTCTGTAAGTACCATCCACTCAGGCTTATTATCACTATTAACAAATGCGTTAACAGTTTCAAGTCTCTTAATAAGCTTCTTACGCTTATCACCTTGAGCCTTTTCAAGCTCTTTCTTAATCTCCTTTTGTTCCTTAACAACATCTACTTGTTCAAGAAGTGTCTTAATAGCTTCTGCACCAGTAGCTGCCTTGAAAGCTTTATCACCATATAGTGCTTGGTAGTTTCTAACTTCCATTTCACTTAATGGTTGCTTATATTGAAGATCTGTACTGCCTGGATCTGTAACAATCCAAGTTACGAAATATACGATTTCTTCAAGAATCTTAGGAGAGACATTAAGTACAAGACCCATTCTAGATGGGATACCCTTAAGATACCAAATGTGAACAACTGGAGCAGCTAAAGAAATATGACCAAATCTTTCTCTTCTAACAGAAGACTTAGTAATTTCAACACCACATCTATCACAAGTGATACCCTTGTATCTTACTTTCTTATACTTACCACAAGCACATTCCCAGTCCTTTGTTGGACCGAAAATTCTTTCGCAGAATAAACCATCTTTCTCAGGTTTTTGAGAACGATAGTTAATAGTCTCTGGCTTTGTTACCTCACCATATGACCACTCACGAATTCTTTCAGGAGAAGCTAATCCAACTTTAATTGCTTCAAATTTGTTATTTGCCATAGATCCTCCTATTCTTCATCCAAGCCCATAACAGCTTCAGGGGCTTCTTCTTCTAGTTCTGCTTCAGTCTTAATTGTTAAATCAGAAGCTTCTGCTACTTGATTATTCTTGTCTTGTGCATCATCGTCATCCGCAAAGCTTGAAACATTAACTTCATTGCCTTCACCATCTAGTAACTTAACATCGACAGCCAATGCCTTAAGTTCATTACGTAATACATTGAATGATTCTGGAAGTCCTGGTTCTGGAATAGTTTGGCTCTTCTTAATAGCGTTAAGTGCTCTTGTTCTACCATTGATATCATCTGACTTAATTGTCAAGATTTCCTCAAGTGTATGAGCAGCACCATATGCTTCTAGTGCCCAAACTTCCATTTCACCGAATCTTTGACCACCATTTTGAGCCTTACCACCTAATGGCTGTTGTGTAACCATTGAATAAGGACCTGTAGCACGAGCATGTAACTTATCATCAACCATGTGTGCCAACTTAATCATATACATGACACCAACTGAAATTCTCTCATCATATGGTTCACCAGTCTTACCATCACGTAATACTAACTTACCATCTGGATTAACTTCAGCTTCTTTCATAATATCCATTAAATCTTCATTAGAAATACCATCGAATACCGGAGTAGCAAACTTGACACCAAGTTTCTTAGCAGCCATACCCAAGTGAACTTCCAATACCTGACCGATGTTCATACGAGAAGGAACACCGAATGGATTTAACATAATATCAACAGGAGTACCATCTGGCATAATTGGCATATCTTCGATAGGAAGGATCTTAGAAATAACACCCTTGTTACCATGTCTACCAGCCATCTTATCACCTTCAGAAATCTTACGTTTTTGAACAACATAAACTCTAATTTCTTCGATAACACCTGGATTTAATTCATCATGACCATCCTTGCGGTTAAATACTCTGATTGATTGAACAATACCAGCACCACCATGAGGAACTCTTAATGAGTTATCACGAACTTCATGAGACTTTTCACCGAAGATCGCTAATAATAGCTTTTCTTCTGGAGAAGCATCAGATTGACCCTTAGGAGTAACCTTACCAACAAGGATATCACCTTCCTTAACCTCAGCACCAACCATTACGATACCACGGCTATCAAGATTACGGCATGCACCTTCTTGAACATTTGGAATATCTCTTGTGATTTCTTCTTCACCTAATTTAGTCTTTCTTCTTTCGATTGTATATTCCTCAATATGAATTGAAGTATAAACATCATCCTTAACCATACGCTCAGACATAATGATGGCATCTTCATAGTTATAACCATGCCATGTCATGAACGCGATAGTTACGTTTTGACCTAGAGCCAATTCACCATCTTGCATACTTGGACCATCTGCAATTAGCTCACCTGCCTTAACCTTATCACCCTTGGCAACAATTGGCTTTTGGTTGATACATGTACCTGCATTAGATCTTGCGAACTTCTCAAGAGGATACTCATGTTCCTTGCCATCTTTATCAGCAATAACAACAGTTCTAGAGTCAGCATAAGTTACGACACCTGTATCATTTGTAACAACACCAGTACCAGAGTCTCTTGCAATCTTAGCCTCAATACCTGTACCAACAAATGGTGAATGAGGGTTCAACAAAGGAACAGCCTGACGTTGCATGTTAGCACCCATTAGGGCACGAGTACAGTCATCGTTTTCCAAGAATGGGATACAAGCAGCAGCGATAGAAACGATTTGCTTAGGAGATACGTCACATAACTCAACTTCTTCAGCCTTAGCCATGATAGTTTCACCAGCTTTTCTAGCAACAACCATTTCATTCTTTAGCTTGCCATCCTCAACCTCGTTTGCCTGTGCAATGATGTAGTCATTTTCATCATCTGCAGACAAATAAATATAATCTTCAGAAACATGTCCGTTCTTATCAACCTTACGATAAGGAGTTTGAATAAAGCCATATTCATTAACCTTTGCATAAGAAGTTAAATAAGAAATCAAACCGATGTTTTGACCTTCTGGAGTCTCGATAGGACAGATTCTACCGTAGTGAGAGTTATGAACGTCACGTACTTCAAAACCTGCTCTTTCTCTTGTTAGACCACCTGGACCTAATGCTGAAATACGACGCTTATTTGTTAATTCAGCAAGTGGATTTTGTTGGTCCATAAATTGTGACAATTGAGAACTTGAGAAGAATTCCTTAATCGCACCAGATAATGGACGATTGTTTGTTAAGCTCTTAGGAGTAGAAGTTTCAACATCAGCGATAGACATCTTTTCCTTAACAGCCTTTTCCATTCTACTCAAACCAATTCTGAATTGGTTCTGGATTAATTCACCAACAGTTCTAATACGTCTATTACCAAGCATATCGATTTCATCAGTAGAACCAACTCCATCTAGCATTGATAACATATAAGAATATAGAGCAATCATATCAGAAATAGTAATACACTTCTTGTCGTTAAGTGGATCAACACCAATTAACTTAATCTTAGAATTTGTATCATTTGGATTTTCGATATAAACAACTTGACATGCACTACCAACAAGCCATGCAGTCATCTTTTCGCCCTTAGAAATTCTTTCTCTAATAATAGCTTCCTTATCAGACATCAAAATATATGAGTCATGATCTGGAATATATAAAGGCATAGCAGGTTCGTCATCAATCATAACATCTCCTGCCTTATCAGTAATTCTTGCTAAGATAAAGAATCTTTGACCATAGTCTAATACAGCATCGATATTATCTCTGTTAAGCTCAACTGGCTTAGAAATAATACCTGAATATACGCTGATTACCTTAAACTCCTTGGCAATCTTCTTAACATCTTCTTCACTTAATGCAGTACCTTGATAGATTACTTCATCCTTAAGTTCAAGATCATTTGCTAAAATTCTGCCAACAAGAGCCAACTTATTTTTAGTCTCAACTTCAACAACAGTTGGATGAGAGAAACTATGTCTGAATGGGAATGCCTCAACATGGCTACCCTTAGTTAATTCTTCTCTTAATAAGTTTCTTTCTTCTTTGTGTACTAAAGTACCCTTTTTCATCAACAATGAACCATCAGCCTTATATAAATCTTGAGCTAATACATGATTCTCAATTCTGTCGATGACATTTAATTTTCTTCCTAACTTGTATCTTCCAGCAGGAGTTAAATCATACTTCTTCGCATCAAAGAACTTAGCATTCATCAAAGAACCAGCACCTTCGATTGTAGGTACTTCATCTTGTTTTTGGTTACGATGCATTTCAATTAAAGCTGCATCTGTTGTATTTGTCTTATCTGCATAAAGAGTATTTGTAATCTCCTCGTAAGCACCAAGGAAAGATGTATAAATAGCTTCATAGATGTTCAAGAATTCACGATCATCATTTTGATTAATTAGATCATCATAAACCTCTAAGCCCATTGACTTAATAAAAGTCTTAACCTTATTAACGTCAAAAGCGTCTTCTCCCTTTTCAAGGTTCAAAGAGAAGCCAATTGTTTTCAATAATATAGTAGATAAAATCTTACGCTTACGGTCAACACTCATATTCATGACCTTACCAAGCGCAGTTTTCTTCTCATCAGTTAGAAATTCTAACCAAGTTCCTCTTGATGGGATTAATTCGCCATCAATAGTTTCTTTACCAGTCTTATCATCAGATTGGATGTCAAAATAAGCACCCGGAGATCTAACAATCTGAGAAACTATAACTCTCTCAGCACCGTTAATGATAAAAGTACCGGTTGCAGTCATCATTGGGAAGTCTCCTAAGAAAACTTCTTCTGGCCTATTGATGATTTCACCAGTCTCCTCATTATAGATTTCTAGTTCCATATTAGCCCAAAGTGGAGCACAGTAATTTGTCTCACGATATTTACATTCGGCTACAGTATACTTTGGCTTACGGAATTCATAGCTAACCAACTTCAAACGAATGTTGCCGCTATAGTTTTGAATTGGGTAAATCTCATCAAACACTTCTTTGATTCCTTTTTCAGTGAACCACTTAAAAGAATCTGTTTGAATTTCAACTAAGTAAGGAAGTTCAAGTTGACCACTTACTTTTGAATAATCACGGCGAGAGGAATGTCTACCCGATTCAACAACATGATAAGATTGCTTCATTAATACGCCGTCCTTTCCTATTAAACAGTGTAGAATTATTTAATCGCTTGAATCACCCAGTATCCACCTTCGCGATCCAAGACAGTGACAGTTTTAAATAACTCACTAAGCTTGTTCACACTAGAGCTGGCGCCCTGTTTCTTCTGAATGACAATATATAAAGACCCATTTTCTCTTAAAGTATGATATGCTTTATCATAGAGATCATATATGACAACTTTACCCGCTCGTATGGGCGGGTTTAAAATTATAGAATCAAACAATAAGTTCAAAGTTAATATGTCTGTACATAAACAAGCTTTAATCAGTGTTTTGTTTTGAACAGCATTTAGATTAGTAAGCTGTACAGCTCTTGAGTTAACATCTACAGCAGTTACCTCAATATCAGGATTAAATCTTTTAATGATAATCCCAACAGGTCCCCAACCGCAGCCAAGATCTAGCAGCCTATTACCTAATGCTTGTCTGAATGTGTTTTTAATTAATAAATAACTACCGTAATCGACGTTTTCTTTGCAGAAAACGCCATTATCAGTAGTAAATATGAACTTCTCATTATCGAAATAATAGTCAAATGATCTAGGATTACTAGCCAATTGACTATTATCCGTATAATAATGAGACATTTAATTACTTAACTTCAACAGAAGCGCCAGCGTCAACTAACTTCTTCTTGATTTCTTCAGCTTCTTCTACACTAATGTTTTCCTTGATAGGACTTGGACACTTGTCAACTAGACCCTTAGCTTCAACTAAGCCTAGACCAGTGATTTCCTTAACTACCTTGATAACAGCAGTCTTAGCTTCACCGAATGAGCTTAAGATAACTGATACAGAAGTAGGACCTTGATCAGCTGCTTCAGCAGGTGCTGCTGCTACTGCAACTGGTGCTGCTGCTGTAACACCGAACTTTTCTTCGATTGCCTTTACAAGATCGTTTAATTCAAGAATGCTAGCTTCTTCTAGATAAGCTAAGATATCTTCATGATTGATTTTTGCCATTTTAATATTTCTCCTTATTCTGCTGCAGCTGCTTCAGGTGCTGCTTCCTCAGTAGCTTCAGGTGCTACTGCAACCTCGCCTCCATTTGCTTCCTTAGCATCTGCAACTGCCTTAACAACACACGCAAATGATCTAACTGGAGATTGTAAACAACTTAATAGCATAGATAACATACCGTCTCTATTTGGAAGGTTAGCTAATTCTTTTAATGTATCAAGATCAACTTCTTTACCTTCAACGATACCGCTCTTAAGTACTAATGCCTTGTGGTTCTTAGCGAACTTTGACAAAATTCTTGCAGGTGCAGTTGCATCCTTTGAGAAAGCCATTGCGTTAGGTCCCTTTAAAGATTCCTTTAATTCAGCGAAACCTAATTCATCTACAGCTCTTTGTGCCATTGTGTTCTTGTAAACTTTGAAGTCAACATCTTCAGCTCTTAAAGCTCTTCTTAATTCTGTAACTTCAGCTACGCTTAGACCACGGTACTCTACGACAACAGTAGATTGTGATTCCTTAATCTTAGAAGAAATCTCACTTACCATTTCCTGTTTCGCATTCAATACTGCTTGATTCATATTCCCTCTTTCTAACCCAATATACTCATACAAATAAAACCTGTATCCATAGACACAGGTTAAAAAGTTCATATTCACAACTTTTACCTCGGTAACATTTTTAAGCATAATTCGCCGTTACTGTCTATGGTATATTGATGCTTAATAAAAATACCACAAAACAAAAGAATATGCAATAGTTTTTTATTTTTTTCCTTTTGATTGTTTTGCATCAGTAAGAGATTCTTAAATTATCAAGAAACTTCTCTATGCTTGTTGCTTTTTCTTCTGATTCATTCGTCAATAAACCATCATCAGATAATATCGGAGTGTCTAGTACTGATTTGATTGAAACAGCAATACTTGCACAAGAAGCCACAATAGCTTTTGATTCTTTTGAATACTTGCTATAATCATCACCCTCTTTTTCAAAAATGTCTTCCATCTTATATATTAATGGCAAGAAGTAAGTATCTAATCTCGCTAATAAATTATAGAACATGTAGGTTCTTCTTCTAATCGTCTCGCATTGTAAACCAGCAGTATTTAATTGGGTAGCAATTTGAATAGCTTCAGATTTATTGGTATAAGCCTTTTCCAGATCTTTTTTTGCAGCATTGCCTGCAAACAAACCAACGACAGCTAATGCAGGTCCAACAACTAAGCCACCTAATACAACAGCGCCGCCTGCCATTCCCAAGCCTCCAGCCGCAAGCGAACCTCCGCCAAAGAAAGCTAGAGTCGCATTTGTTGCAGCTGCTCCACTTAAACTTGCTATTGCGGTTCCTGTTGACGCAGCAGCTAACGCTTGAGCCGCACCATAAGCGCCAAGTGCAACAAACGCACCACCCGCTGTTCCTGCTACAGTGCCACCAGCTATAGAACCCGCAAAATTAACCATACTTCTCATTTCAACAAAAGTATGTTCATCTATATGCATCTTATTTAGTTCTTCTAGACCTTCAGTATCTTTGAAGTTTACGTTCTTTAACTTTTGAAATGTATTCAAAAATTCAGCAACTGTACTACTCAATACATACATTTTTTCTTCACCCAACTGAGACAATGAATTACCACATGCTAATCTTTGCGCATTTAACCAATCAGTTGATTCCTTAACTATTTCATTAGCATTTTTATTCAATAATTTTGCCTTATTCTCATCAAAACCAGCTTTTATAACACCACCTACACCAGCTGAGCTAGTGAAAGCTATTATACCTATAAACAATAATGGTAATGGCATTTGTTTTCCTCCTATAACATTATCAAATCTTTTACACTCTCAAAAATAACATTTCGTCTATCTTTCAATTCATTAACCATCGCTTCGATGACTAAATATTGTTTATTAGTAGTTTTAATCCAATCAAGTTCTTTTTCAATATCTATAAGAGTCAAAATGCTACTCTCCATTTCAAGAAAAATTGCCTTATCAATATTTGTTTTTCTAACTATATATTTTATTAATTTTCTCTCTGTTTCATTATACTCTTCATCGCTATATGCCACTGTCAGCAAATCCCAAACTAGAAGTTTAGGAGTAATGAAAGTGTCATCTGTGGTTTTCATATATAACAAGGCATCTTCAATACCTTCTCGCAAAGCATCAAAATAATCTTCTGTATCTATAACTTTGTCTAATTGTACTTGACACTCTTTAACAATTTGTTCTTTATGATCAACGAAATCTGAATCTAATTCTCTTCCAATCGCATCAAACTTTTCTTCTTCATTATGGAATATTTTTCCATCAGCAGCCATTAAATAATAGAAAATTTTAATTGCATTTCTAGTCGGGATAGCTTTGATAGAAAAAGTATCTTCGTTATCATCCATAATATCTTCTTTTTTAAGTTCATTATCTTTTGAAGATTCGTCTTTACCATCTTTCTTTTTAAATATTTTTTTAACATCCACCTCAGGCATTTTAATCTTTTTTACATTCTCTGCTGCCATATTAGCTGTTTTTTGTATTTTTTCTTTCGCCTCAGAAAAATCAATTTCTTTCGTCGCATCAACAACATCTTGAAATTTTCTTTTAAAATTTATCTTTTTCTTATCATCAGCCATTTTGATTCCCTCCACGTAATTAAAACTCAAACGGTATTTCCGAATTCATTAAACCATCAAACTCTTCTTGCGTTGTAAATTGTGGTTCTCTTCCTAAAACTTTTTGAATAACAACATTACCCTTTATAACCAAGTCCGAATTATTAGAAGAAAGGCCTTCGTTTATATAATCGAACCCTTCAATAAATTCTTCTATATCTTCAGCAAGATAGTTCGATACTTTTTCTTCTAATTGTTCTTTAAACTTTTGAAGTTGTATCATGAATATTTCAGCCTTAACACCCATCAGCAACATTTTTTCATGAATTAATTGTGTTTCTTTAACCTCGTCAGATACCTCCTTAACTATCGCAAGCGCAGCTCTACCAGCACCAACATAGTTATATCTAGCAACAAAACGACCCGAAAATAATACAAAATTACCACCAGATTCAATCGCCGCTCTTAGTGCAGCATCACCAGTGTCAACCATATTAAAAGTCATTGTCGACACAGCTACCATTCTATCTACAGTTCTATTGTTAAATGGGATTATCAAATTCCAGTTAACTTCAGTAATGTCTTCTTTTGTTGATAGTTCTCTACTTAAATTAAGAAGCATATAACCTATTCTTATAAATACTTCATTAAGTATTACAGGAATAGCTTGAATCTTGATATTGTCAGCATATGTTAATTCATGACGTAAATCTATTTTTTGTTTAACATATAAATCGTTAACTATTTGAGGCAAACATGTATTATTAATTCCTGGTATCAAACATAGTTCATGTAGTAAAGACATAAACACACCAGGTATGCCCATGCCACCACCTGCGGTGTTTTTTGATCCACCCATATCACTCACAAGATGTCCAAACCAATTATCTGCACAATTTATAAGCTCTATTAATATTGGTGATAAAGAAATTGTATGTGCTAACTGGCTAATTGTTTTTGGCATTTTAATATCGGTTTCATCTTCGATTTTATTCTTCGCAATCATAACTAACCAGTTTAAAAATCCTGTTAAAAATGCGGGAATAATAATTTCTAACAATTCTTCTTTTGAGGTTTTGATAAACACAAAATGCAATTCCCCATTCTTATTAACAAAGGTTCCGACTCTTAAAAATTGGGCTACAATGGAAGACACTAACCCAAGCGGAGTTGGATGATGCGCTAAATCTGCTAAATGATGATTCTTTGCAGAAACACCAATTTCTTCTCCTTTCCAAACATTGTCTTGAACTACTTTAAACTTTTCTTCCAGCTCGCTTATGCATTCTTTTAATCTTTCCTTTTCAATTCCTTTTGTCTTTGCATACTCTTGAATGAAATTATTTACTTGTTTATGCGAAAGAGAAATGTCGTTATTAACTATAGTTGTATCTGAAAACAGAAAAGAATCCAATGCTCCACAAACAATTCCAATTGCAACCGCATATGCATAATCTTCTCTTTTTGCGTAACTAGTACATCTTTCAAGTTCTTGATTTAGTTGATTTAATCTTTTTTCTAAATTATCTTGAAGTTCTTGTGGTATTTCATCATATGTTTCTTTGGTTTCAATAGAAACACCTGCATTTATAATTTCGGTTTCTTCTAAATCATCCATTTTATCAACAGTCAACGTCCCATCAATGATGCCTCTATAACAATCAGAATTCTCCCAATCATGTATTTCATATACCCTTGTTGCTAACAACGGATGACTATTCCACTGAACCATTGCTTCATGCATCAATTTATTTGATGTCGAATCATTTATGAAATCTTTTAAATCAATCGCTTGTTTCATAAACTCTTCAACATTAATATTTTCATCAAAGCCGTTTACCTTTAGTAACATTTTTACCGTCTCGTATGAACTTCCATCGCACAATAAAGCAGCTCTATCCGCAGACAATTCACTACATCTATCCCAAAATAACATTGCTGTTACCAAAGTCTTAGATATATATTTCTTTACGCCAGGTATTTTCGTCAAAGGACTTGCTTCAATACCCTGTAAAAAATTCCTAGCTATAGAACTATACAAACAATGTTTACAAGCAATGTGGCCACATTCATGTGCAATCGCGCTTGCTACCATATTTGATGAACATTGCTTTATAAGTTCGCTTGTTAAACAAATATATGGTTCCGTAACACCATATGTATAAGCATTTACATCTTGTTTATTGTTAGACTTAATCATATATAAATCAGGCATTTTATCAATTCCTAATTTTTCACATATCGGAGGTAGCAAGTTATAAACTTCAGGCATTTGATTTTCATTTAATCTAATAGCTGTTGACAACAATCTTATCTTTTCTGCTTTTTCGCTAACATTTTCCATGTAAGATTCTTGTAGCTTAACAAACATAGGAAAGCGATTTAAAGCCGCAAAAGCCTTTTTATCAAGTTCATGCATATATAATTCCGCATTATATGACATAGACACTTACCTCTTGCCTTTCTTGTTCTCTTCAGGAACAAACTCAACTATATCATCCAATTTACAATCCAATGTAGTGCATAATTTTTCTAATGTATTTACCCTAACATCTTCGTTTTTTCCTAGTTTCGCCATCGCATTAGTTGTAATACCAGCTAAATGCGTTAATTCTGTTTTAGAAATTTCTTTATCAATGAGCATCTTCCAAAGTTTATTGTAATTAACAGGCATTTTCACCTCCTAGGCTATATTTTACTATTTCATTATAATTAGATATCTTGAGTTATTCAAGATTTTCTTGAATTATATTGTATAATTTAATTATAGATATTGAGGGATTAATAATGATTACTAACAAATCTTCAAACACGAACCAAAATGATAAACAAGATACCGATGATATTCTAAAAGGACCTATTACCGATTCTATCCTTGGGATAATTAAAGGCGAATATGACCTTGAACAAATTAAAGATGAAAATCTAAATAAAAAAGAGAAGACTTAAATTCTTCTCCATTTTCACATTAAACTAACAAATATTTTTAAAATTCCACAAGCTGTGCACTTCCATCATATCCACTTATCGCAAAATAATAACGATATTCTAAGAAATCTTCACCCACAAAAGAAATGCCCAAATTAGGCGCTACCTCACTTAAATAAGCATCAATCACCAATGGCTTATCATCAGTTAACTCAATCTCTTTAATCACTTCTGTATCAAAATCACCATCAGTATAATTTAAACTAAGCAACTTAACATCACGAAGTTTTCCATTTGGAACAACCACAAACTTATAAGTTAAATTATCATTACCATACAAAGTATAATCCCTCATGGTATTCACAAGTTCATCATCCGCAAAATAAGCATAAACAGGCTTAATAAATACTTCATAATCCGCAAAAGTTCTTGTTTGCCCTATAAAGCTCTTTTCATTACCTTGAACATACTCATCATAGAAATTATAGAATTCCTCTTCACTTATATCAGCAACCTTATCATCATCCTTCACCACACCAGTCTTATTTTCTCTTATATCCATTGGACCATCGATTGAATCTTCTGCATAATAGAAATTAATCCACTCTAAACTAGTACCATCCTTAGACAATTTAGCCAAACCCTGAGTCAGCATAGTTGCAGGACGACTAGTATAATAAATTGTTCCATCATTTAAAAAATCAAAGTAATCAGTGCCATAAGAAACCATGACCTTTTTAGGCTTATCATCTACGATTGTATATAAGAATATAGGATATTCAGTTACACTTCCATCATCATATTGTCCTAAATGTTCCACCACCAGTTCAGGTATCTCATCCCCACTTAAATCAACAATCGCATAAGCGAAAGAATAAATATCTGGATAATAATATTCCTCACGAGTATCTGGATTAAAATAATTCTCATAGAACCATCTTAAAGGCTCAAACTCTTCATCATGACCATCATTTACCATGAAATTATACATATCCTTAAGCACTGTATCTTCATAGATCTTTTGATAGTCAACATAACCCTTAACTGGCTCAACTACATCCCCACCATTATTCTTCTTAGGAGGTGTAACAACAGTCCCACCATTTTTATCTTTTTCCTTGTTACAAGCACTTAAACTTAAAAGTAAAAGTAAACAAAGTAATATCTTTTTCATTTAGTCCCCCTTTCTAAATTCATATCTATCACCACCATTTAAAACAACAAGCACATCATCATCTAAATAGAAATCATCAAACAAATCTAATGGTTCAAGTACACTATCTTTAAAACAGGCAATTCTATTATCATCAAGAATTCTTACACTGCCATTAAACAAGACCTTTTCACCATCAATTATTTTCATACCAGCATATTCTCTACAATCGATGACAACATCACTATCAACGCTTGTCCAATAGCCAACAAGCTTATCATTATTGGAATCTCTAAATTCCATATTGGGACCATCAGTCCCACATCCAAACAAGCACAACATCAAAAGTAATGCTAAAAGTTTCCTCATGCCCAAGGGTCCTTATTGGCAGGCTCTTTAATCTTAGTTAAAAGATATTGTTCCCAAAGCCACCAAGTACCATCTCCCTTCTTTCTAAGCTTAATAGGACGAGGAGAATCAGCACCACCAGATTGAACATATAACTTAATATAATCCTTTTCCAAATTAGAAGTATGATCCTCTAATATCTCTAACACATAAGGTACATCAGGCTTATAGTTATTGGCTGGTGTAGCACCCTTAAAATAAGATAAAGGAATATAATCACAATCATCTCTAAAACGATCCTTAATAAAAGCTAGCTCAACCCCATTCATAGGACGAGGACCCCTTAAATAATTAAGCATCTTAATACCCTCTTCACTATCACTTGTATACGTACAAATAGCACAAATAGTCATAGCCGAAATATTATATGGATCTAAATGATCACACATCTTCTTCATCTCTTCTAAAGTTGTAGGCAACTTATCAAACTTAATCATTTGTTCCTTTTTCATAAACACTCCTTACTTAGGCGAATAAACACGCGCACCATCTAAGCTCTTAACCTTCCATGAATCGCCTTCATAAACAACCGTATAATTCATAACAGATTCATAATCAGGATCATCACAAACTAATGTGCGAGCATCCTCAAACCACCACTTCTCGTTCTCATAATCAACTTCACCTTCCCATACAGACTTATAAGTACCATCCTTATGGAATTCAATATAAGTATCCTCTTTATCTTGCGCATAGAATGGACCTTTAACTAACGAATCTATAGCCTTTTCTTTATCACAACGCAAATACCACTTTTTATTTGTAAGATCGTAACAGCTCATCTCATCGGTAAATACCAAATCATAATATGGGCGCTCTTTACTATGAGTCTTTAGATGCATCCCATCATAATCCATACCAATAGGATCATCAATCAATTTTCCATCCTCTGTAATATATAAATCGCCATCATCAATCATGATGTAATCCTTAGAAGCCTTATCACCATCAAGATACCAATATTGGCGATCATTACTTTCTTCACTTTGATAACCCCATACAATCTCAGAAGGATCTACTAAATTATTTAAATCAGGCTCCTTCTTTTCAACCTTAGTATCATCAACACTTGGTTTATCCTTATCTCCATCAACAACATTTGGCTTGCTATCACCACCATCATCACTAGGCTTTTTATCGCCACCACATGCAACCATAGTACACAACATCAACAAAGACATTAAAACCACAAAAATTTTCTTTATATTTTTCATACGTTTTACCTCGTCTTTATTGTAGAAATAATGACCAATAAAAAAATCACCAATTAAGGTGATTATGCCCAAGGATCAACAATTGGATCCTTAATATCCATTAATAAGTAATGCTGCCAAAGCCACCAAGTACCATCCTTCTTCTTCCTAAGCTTAAGAAGACGAGGCGCATCAGCACCACCAGACTTTAGAAACAAAGTTAAATAATCATCTTCATCCTTATCATCTAAGATATTAAGCTCATATGGAAATTCCACTTGATATTCATTTTCAGGCGTAGCACCCTTGAAATAAGACAAAGGAATATATTTGCTACTCTTATTTAAACGATCCTTAATAAAAGTAATATCCTCATCAGTTAAACGTCTTGGGCCATATAAATACTTAAGCATCTTAATAGCCTCATCAGGATCATCAGAATAAACGCAAAAAGAACTCATAACCATCGTCGCAATATTATAAGGATTATGATGGTCACAAAGCTTCTTCATTTCCCTTAACGTTTCTGGTAACTTATCTAATTTAACTAATAATTCTTCCCTCATTTTGCCCTACCCCTAACTATCTCTATAGTTATATTATCATAGATTTTCTAGAAATGTGTAGTAAAATATAACCGTAAACATTTATACTGATCTTTAAAGTTTATTTTAATATACATAAGAATTTTAAAAATTATATAAAAGTTAGATAACTTATCAAACGTTGTAAATAACTTGTTTTTAAAAAAAGAAAGGACCATCAACATGATAAACACCCCATTAGACAAATCAATATATATAATTACCGAATACTATAAAAACAACCTAAATCCCTATTTTGAAAGTTTAGCTGATGACGTGTTATGGCTTGGTCCTGCTGAGAAACAAGAAATTAGAGGCAAGGAAAATATCATAAATGCTTTTTCTAACGATAAACACGAATTAACATTTTCCATAGGTTCCATTAAATCTACATCAATAGAAATCAATAAAAAAGCTGTTGAAGTAATCCTTCAATACGATATATATACCCACTATCCTAATGGGAACACTGACCGCCATGACCAAAGAACCCAATTCTCATGGATAAATAAAAATGATAACTGGCAAGCTATGGTAGTCCATGTTAGTAATGAATGGAAATACGATGAAAGAGATGTCATCTATCCTAATCACTACCAACAACAAGGTCTTCCTATTCGCTTAATTGAGAAACAAGACTATTATTTAATCTTAAAAGCTGATGATTTAAGCATTTACCATATTCCAATTAACGATCTTCTATACGTAGAAACTGTTAAACGTTCTAATAAACTTGCAGTTCATACTATAAAAAACACATTAAAAATAAACGGTAGTCTTAAAGACTTCTTAGAAAAGCACAATGAGCACTTATTAAGAATTCATGCAGCCTACTTAATTAATCCTTCTAATGTTACCAAAATTGAAAGATTTAAGGTCTATTTAAAAGATGGAACTATGTTGCCTATCCCGGAAAAGAAATATACCCAAATCAAAAAAGAGATCCTACTAAAAAATCAGTTCATTTGAACTGATTTTTTATACTAATGCATTAAAACACAATACCGAAACACTCAAGACAATAAGTATCACACCAACTGCTCTATTAAGCGTTTCCGGTTTTGCCTTATTGGCAATAACGGCCGCAATACGTGCCCATATTAAAGTAAAAATTACACATAAGCCAAACACCAACCAATCAGGGCTTCCTTTAATCATAAAATGAGAAGCAGCTCCAGTTAAGGCAGTAAATGTCATGATAAAGACACTTGTACCAACAGCAGTCTTTAATTCATAGCCCAAGACACTAGTCAAGATAAGTAACATCATCATGCCACCACCAGCACCAACAAAGCCACAGATAAAGCCAATCATTGCCCCGCACAAAATAGAACCAATAATTCTCTTTTGTTTAGAAACAGCCTCCATATTTTCCTTAGTAGTCATAACTGGCTTTAAAATAAACTTAACACCCAACAATAAAGTCATAAACACACTAAAGTTTCCCATAGTACTAGATGGCAATAACGATGCCACATAGCTTCCAACTACTGTAAACATCAAGACAAAAACCATCATAATAAGGCCATTTTTAACATCCAAATTCTTGTTCTTATGATAAGTATAAGCACTAACAGCACTAGCCAATACATCTGATGATAGGGCAATACCTACTGCCATAAACGGATCCATATGCAAGAAAGTTATAAGCATTGGACTAATAACAGCCGCAGCACTCATGCCCGCAAAACCTGTACCTAGGCCTGCACCCATACCGGCAAAGAAAGTAACTAAAATAGTTATAAACAATTCCATTAATCTTCTAAAATCCTCTCCAAGTTATTATCAATTAGTTCTAAAACCTTATTAAAGGCCTTTCTATCCTTAGCACCAACCGAATCGAATAGTAATTCAAAAAAAGAATCTTGGACTTCTTTGCCTTTCTTAACTAATGCCTTACCCTGTTTTGTTAGTACCAAACGATACTTACGACGATCATTTAACACTAGTTTTCTTTCAAGATAACCATCATTAACAAGCTTATCAACATTAATAGAAACAAGATTAGCCTTAATCTTTCTTACATCCACAATATCCTTAGCACAATCATATTCTGGGTTATTGCCAAAGAACATTAAGATATCAAATTCTGTTTGATTAATATCATATTCTCTACATATCGACTTACAATAACTAACATAAGCACGTCCATACTTGTTTAAGAAAGCAATTTGTGATTCCATGATTCCTCCTTTACTTCAAATTTGAACTATTCAAACTTGTATTATTTTATCCACTTTATAAACTCATTGTCAACACTACCATTCTACAACAGCATCCTTCAACCGGCACAACTCATACCCATCTTTCTCATACACCTCAAGAACACCAGTCACATTAACAATCGAATACTTTTCCGGCAAATTACTATCATCAATAGGTATAAACATTAAACCAAGAGAACAACAAGCAGTTGCATCCATTACCGTACAACCAAAAGTCTTCTCTTTGGTTTCAGGGTCTTCATAATATTCCAACAAACCCCTTATCTTGATTCTCTTTCCCTTATTACTATCTAAATCAGATATGATGTTGCATACCTCACAATATGCCATGATACTAGTTAATTCACTTAAGTCTATATCTATTTCACCATCATCAATTTCTTCTTCTATAACATTTTCTTCCTTGATTGTTTCCTCTATCTCACTTTGATAATCTACATCAACAATTGTTTGTTTATCGCTATCTTGTTCCTCTTCCTTTTTATTACAAGCATTAAGAAGTAACAACACGACTAACACACAAATTATCTTCTTCATCTTCTAATAAGTCCTATTAAGTTACACAAGATAAAAACAACTATCTGAACCACTACAATCGTAGAACCAACAGGTGTGCTTGTTAGTATCGATATTAATATTCCTAAAGATGAACAAAGTATCGCTAAGAAAGCAGCACAAATAGTCACACCCTTAAAACTTTTAAAGATGCACATAGCTGATAAAGATGGAAAGATTACTAAGGCTGATATCAATAAAGAACCAACAAGATTCATTGCCAAAACGATGATAATCGCAATAACAATCGCAAATATTAGATTATAAAATTCTACATTTACACCTACCGCCTTGGCAAAATCTTCATCAAAGGTAATTGAGAATATCTTGTTGTAAAGCCCTATAAATAAAATAATTACAACTAACGATAATATTACACACAAATAAACATCACTAATAGATAAAGTAAGGATCGAAGTAGAACCAAACAAGGTACTACAAACATCACCCGCCACATTAGCTGAAGTACCTGATATATTCATCAACAAATAGCCAATTGCCAAAGAGCCAACCGACAACATCCCAATCAACGCATCACTCCTAATCTTCTTGTTATTCAAGATAATAATGGCAACAATTATCGTAAACAACATCACAAAAGGTAGTTCATTTTGAATACTTAAGACAGTAGAGATAGTCATTGCCCCAAAGGCTACATGAGATAGACCATCTCCAATAAAAGAATATCTCTTTAACACCAATATCACACCAAACAATGATGAACACAAGGCAACCAACACACCAACAATAAAGGCATAACGCACAAAGGGATAATTTAAATACATAATTAACTTATCTATCATTATTTTTCACCTACATTTAAAACATTACTTGCATATTTTAAAGAACCATTTAAATCATGAGAAATCATTATGATAGTCATTCCATCTTCCTTATTTAATTTATTGATAGTCTCATACATCATAGCTGTTGCCTTAGGATCTAATCCTGATACCGGTTCATCCAATAATAAGATCTTCTTACTTGCGCAAAGCGCTCTAGCTAAAAGCACCCTTTGTCTTTGCCCTCCTGATAATTCAGAAAATTTGCACTTTGAAAGATTTGCGATATTTAATCTTTCTAAATTAAATCTCATCAAATCTTTTTCCTTTTTTCTATAAAATAACTTCTTAGTTCCTGATAAAACAACTTCTTCAACAGTAGCGGGAAAATCCTTTTGGATATCACTTATTTGGGGAAGATAACCTATATCATTCTTATTTAAACCTTGAATGCTGCCACCCAACAATGGTATCAAACCTAATAGTGTTTTCATAAGTGTAGTCTTACCCGAACCATTCTCACCTACAATGCATAAATAATCGCCATCATTAATCTTTAAATTTAAACCAGATACAACAGTCTTACCATCATAACCGATATCTAAATCAATACACTTTATAGTCATAACTAATTTAAAGCCTTTTTCAACACTTCGAGGTTGTTTTCCATGATTGATAAATAAGTATCACCTTCAAAGATACTTCCCTGCATTGAGTTTAAAGTCAAAATCTCTTGATTCTTGTTTTCAGTATTCTTAATGATTGTTTCCGCAATCTTATGATTATTACCCTCTATTGTCAAAATACTTGTTAAGCCTAATTCATCTAACTTCTTAGCTAAAAAAGTAATCGTATTAAAACTAGCTTCACTTTCAGTTGAACAACCCACAAAAGCTGCATAATAATTTAAATTATAATCATCAACCAAATATCTAAATGGGAAACGATCACCAAACACCAAAGTATTATTTTTGGAATTACTTACAACTTCCATATATTTCTGATCTAATAACTCTAACTTTTCGATATACTCTTCAGCATTCTTTTCATATCTATCCGCATTACTAGAATCAAGCTCACACAATACATCCTTAATAGCCTCAACACACTTCTTAGCATTTCTTAAAGATAACCAGATGTGCTCGTCAGATTCTTCCCCATCAGATTCGTGCCCATCATGCCCCTCTAAATGCTCACAAATTTCCTCTCCATCCATATCCATTGGAAAGAACGTAGGCCAAGAATTTTCAGGATCAACAATCGCATCAAAACTTTCGTTACTCATTCTAATATGAAAATGCTCTGCGTTAGCTGGTTCAATCATATGGTCATTAAATTCAATATACTTTGGTGCATCAGTATCCATATTCTCAGCTTCAAAGCGATACATTGCTGCCTTAGTTCCTGTAGACCAATTCTGAATATAATAACCTACATATTTGTAATCAGAGCCAACTTTAGTGCCATCATTATAGGTAAAATCGATATGATCACCTTTTATTTCAATGCTTGCGATATCTGTTTTATATCCATTTAAATAATAAGTCTTATACTCATCAGCACTCGTTTCACCATCTTTTGCCATTGATTCAAAAGCTTTATCTAAAGTTCCATCTAGTGCAAAAGGATAAGCTGATTGCCATTCACCATTCCAATCAGATAAACTTCTATCTTCTACTTCATCATCCTTGAAGGTAGAAACCTCTTTACTATGATCGTGTTCATCCTCCATACCCTCAACAATCTCTTCGCTCTTTACATCTTCCCCTAGAACTTCCATTAAATTAATTACTTTTACATTCTTATCAAGATTCTTTAAAGCATCCTCAACCCACTCATCAGATTCGCCACCAACATACATGAAAACGTCTGCGTTATTAATCTTAGCGATATCATCAACAGTAGGTTCATAACTATGCAAATCCACTCCATTATCCTGTAATAAACTTACATCTACATCCTCATCCTTTAATATCTCTTTAACCCAATCATAGATAGGAAAGGTAGTAGTAACAACCTTCAACTTATTATCATTATCATTTTTCTTATCACAGCCACTTAAAACACTAAGCACCATCAAAGCACCTAGTAATAAAACTATTATTTTCTTCATTATTCTTTTACCTCCAAATCAATAATTATTTATTTAAAAAATACTAATTATCAACTTAGAAGTTTTATCTTTAAAGATGTTAAAGTACAACCTTCAATACTATATAAACAAGGATACTCATCCTTACTTAAAATATGTTTAACAACTACACCAGCAACAATAACTATTACCAGTGGCATAGTCTTTAAAGACTTTACACAAAGCTCAATTTGGTAACAAGTTTGACACTGTTCCCCAGTGCATTCATGTTCACTCTTGATTGCCACAAAAAAGACAGAATAAAGAATTACAAACAACATTGTAATAGTACTCAATAATCTATAAACCTTTCTTCTATCCATCATTTCTATATTTTATCCTAAAGCCACATCCAAAACCATCATCAAGACAAAACCAATAGCTGTAGCTACAGTACCAATATTAGAATGTTCACCTGCTTGTGCTTCTGGAATAAGTTCTTCAACCACTACATAAATCATTGCCCCAGCCGCAAAAGACAACATATATGGTAATAATGGTGTAATCAATGAAGTTAATAGAATAGTTAAGATAGCACCAATTGGTTCTACTATACCTGACATAGCACCATATAAAAATGACTTCTTTTTAGACATCCCTTCACTATTTAAAGGTGCTGATACAATGGCTCCTTCTGGAAAATTCTGTATCGCAATGCCCATTGCTAAAGTAAGGGCAGCAGCAGGTGTTACCACCTCGCTTCCTTTTAACATTGCCGCCAACACTACGCCAACTGCCATTCCTTCTGGGATATTATGAAGGGTAACCGCAAGCACCAACATAAATGATTTATTTAACTTAGAAGGCAAACCTTCAGGCTTATCATTATTTAGATGTAAATGTGGAATAATCGTATCCAACAACAACAAAAATAAGATACCAACCATAAAACCAACAGCGGCAGGAATCCATTTAATACCGCTAGCCATATCAATAGATGGAATTAATAAGGACCAAACAGAGGCCGCAATCATCACACCAGAGGCAAAACCTAATAATACCTTCTCTACTTTTTTATCCATATCTTTCTTTAAGATAAAGATCATACTACAACCTAGCGTTGTACCTACTAATGGTAATAGTAAACCCACTACCAATTGATATATATAATTACTCATAATTCTTCTCCTAGTTAGTTTTAGCTAACTATATTATAAATTAAAATCAACCAAAATACCACCTAGGCAATACTTCCAACAATTTAATATATCCTGAAGTAAAAAGTTAAGTTCCACTTTAAGATAGGCAAAATTGAATTAAGTCTT
>OIYG01000411.1_pt1 | contig 43020 bp, 37 predicted proteins | sample 1587861 | NCBI WGS metagenome assembly OIYG01 (sample SAMN03283272) | human gut metagenome | biome: human-associated habitat; material: feces | host: Homo sapiens | place: Peru | collected 2012
TAACAAGAAAATTAAATGCTCATTGCATTCGCATAAATTTTCTAAGTTTTCAGAATGACGAACCCTTGGGTAGGTTTACGAAGATGTCATTCCGGCCTACGAGCCGGAATCTGTTTGTATGTGGGGTTTGAGCGAAAATTAAACAGCTTCGGATAAATTTGTAATTAAAAATTGCAAACTCTTAATTCTTTTCAATATGCTGGTTGTTTTTAGTAAAATTAGTTTTGCACAATGAGGTTTGTTAAGTTTTGTAAAGTGTAAAAGCTACACTATATCAAGGTTTCTGCCTTTTGAGAAATTAGATGAAAACATCTTATTGACATATATTTTTTGTTGTGTAATAATATAGACATAAGATTTAAGTGTAGTCGAAACACTAAATATAAATAGTTCATTAACCCCAAAACATATAAACTCCTAAATAATAAACACTAAAAGAGACCATTAGGATGCAGAAAACGACCCACTCACAAATGAGTGGTTTTTTTTATGTCAAATTTTATTTTGAAAATTTTTACTAAATATTTCAAAACCCAATTCCTTATCTTTATCTATTCTCACAAAAACAAAACATTAAAAAATCAGCCACCTTACTAATGGCTGATTTTTTTCTTCGTTATATTATTTAGAATTTACGCTTTGACTTTTGATTTATCGGCAAGTTCGCTGTCTATTCTCAAAAATACAGGGTGGATTTCTTCTTTTGAAATCAATTTACCTGCTTTGATATTATTTGTTGTGATATCGTCAAGTTTCAAGGTTAAATCATAAGAAAGTTGGTTTGCCATATCTTGAGCAATATTCGGGCAATACGGATAAATCAAAGAGGAAATTATACACATAATTTCCAAAACCGTTGCCAAAACCTGACCGCATTCTGTCATTTTTTCTTCTTTTGCAAGTGTCCAAGGTGCATTATCAGTTACAAATTTATTTGTAGCGTCAACAAGCGAGATAATAGTTTGTGCTGCTTCTTGAACTTCAAAATGATTGAAATGATTTTCTACAATTTTGATTGTGCCAAGTGAGGTTTTTAACAAGCTTTCTGCTTCTTTTGAACGGTTTGACAAGAATTCTTCTTTGATTTCGCCGTCAAAATATTTAACAAGCATTGATAAACTTCTGTTTAACAGGTTGCCCATGCTGTTTGCAAGATGTGCGTTAACTTTTTCTTTAAAATCTTGGTCCGAATAGTTGCCGTCACGTCCGCAAGGTGCTGAAGTTGCCATATAATATCTGAACGCATCAGGGGTTTTTAATTCAAAGTTTTCCAAAACGGAAGTCGGTGAAACCACGTTACCCAAAGATTTTGACATTTTTGTTTCGTCTATTGTAATCCAACCGTGAGCAAAAATATGTTTAGGTAGCGGTAATTCAAGTGCCATTAAAATACCAATCCAGTAAATACTGTGGAATTTCAAAATATCTTTACCGATAACGTGAACATCAACAGGCCAAAGTTTTTTGAATTGTTCTGAAGGGTTTTCGGTATCGTATCCGATTGCGGTAATGTAATTTGAAAGTGCGTCAATCCAAACATAAATTGATTGTTCATCATCATCTAAAACATCAATACCCCAACCTACATTGGCCTTGTTCCTTGAAACCGAGATGTCTTGGATATCTTCCAACTGGTTCAAAACTTCGTTTGCTCTAAAGGAAGGTACAATGAAATCAGGATTTTCTTTGATGTGTTTTATAATTGCATCTTTATATGCACTTAATTTAAAGAAATAATTTTCTTCTTTTACTACTTCAGGTTTTTTAAGGTGATCGGGGCACAAGCCGTCTTCTGTCAAATCTTTAGGGTTTAAGAAACATTCGCAACCCGAACAGTAAAGTCCTTCATATTCATGTTTATAAATGTCACCTTTTTCAACAAGCTTTTTGAAGATTTTTTGAACAACTCTTTCATGGTCTTCGTCAGTTGTTCTGATAAATCTGTTATAATTAATATCCAAAGCTTTCCAAGCATCTTTGAATTTTTGAGCATTTTCATCACAAAGTTCTTTCGGAGTTTTGCCTTGCGCTGCTGAGGTTTTTTGAATTTTTATACCGTGTTCATCGGTACCTGTCAACATAAACATGTTGTCGGTTCTTTGTGAATAATGTCTTGCAATAATGTCTGACAATATTTTTTCGTATGCGTGACCGATATGCGGAGCACCGTTTACATAGTCAATCGCAGTAGTTAAATAAAATTTTTCCATTATGTTATCCTCTTTAAATTATATTTATATTTCAAATTTTATCATAAAAAAGTAATAAAAAACATGTATTTTTTAGAGAAAAATTTGTGTCAAAATGTTTGTTTGTATTATCATTAGTAAGTACAGTTAATAAGTTAAATTAAGATTAAGGAGGGTAATAAAATTATGCCAAAAAAAACTATTACTGTTGACGGTAATTACGCTGCGGCACATGTTGCCTATGCGTTAAGTGAAGTATCAGCAATCTACCCTATCACACCTTCATCTACAATGGGTGAATGGATTGATGAATGGGCTTCACAACACAAACAAAATATTTGGGGCAAAGAAGTAAGAGTTGCCGAAATGCAATCTGAAGCAGGCGCAGCAGGTGCTGTTCACGGTGCTTTGGCAGCAGGTTCTTTAACTTCTACATATACTGCTTCACAAGGTTTATTGTTGATGATTCCTGTAATGCACAAAATTGCAGGTGAAATGTTGCCGACAGTATTCCATGTAGCAGCAAGAGCATTGGCTGCTCAATCATTAGCAATCTTTGGTGACCATACAGATGTAATGGGTTGCCGTAACACAGGTTTTGCAATGTTGGCAGCTAACTCTGTTCAAGAAGAAATGGATATGGCTTTAGTTGCACACTTGTCAACTTACAAAGCAAAAGTTCCGTTCTTACAATTCTTTGACGGTTTCAGAACTTCTCACGAAATTCACAAAATCGAAGAAATCACTTATGATGAAATCGCATCATTAGTTGAACCAAAATACATTGAAGAATTCAGACAGAGAGCATTACGTCCTGAAGCTCCTATATGTAAAGTCGGTGCTCAAAATACAGACGTATATTTCCAAGGTCGTGAAACTGTTAACAAATACTATGATGCAGTTCCTGACATTGTTCAAGAATATATGGACAAAGTTGCAAAAATTACAGGTCGTCAATATCATCCGTTCGATTATGTTGGTGCTCCTGATGCAACAGACGTAATCGTTGCAATCGGTTCAGGTTGTGAAACAATCGAAGAAACAATCGAATACTTGAATGCTAACCGTGGTACTAAATACGGTTTGGTTAAAGTTAGATTGTACAGACCGTTTGATGTTAAAAGATTTAACGCTGCATTGCCAAAATCAACCGAAAGAATCGTTGTTCTTGACAGAACAAAAGAACCGGGTTCTATTGGTGAACCTTTATATTTGGATGTTGTTGCAGCACTTGAAAACAAAGATATCAGAGTTATCGGCGGACGTTACGGTTTATCTTCAAAAGAATTTACTCCGTCAATGGTTCTTGCAATTTACAAACACTCTGAAAACAAAGGTTTCCACGGATTTACAGTTGGTATTGAAGATGACGTAACTCACAAATCTTTGAAAGTTGAAGAACACATCGTTACAGAACCTGAAGGTACTACAAACTGTATGTTCTGGGGCTTGGGTTCAGACGGTACCGTTGGTGCTAACAAAAACTCAATCAAAATTATCGGTCAATACACTGATAAAGATGCTCAAGCATACTTTGCTTATGACTCTAAAAAATCTTTCGGTGTAACCGTTTCTCACTTGAGATTTGGCGACAAACCGATTAAATCAACTTATTTGATTACCGCACCTGATTTCGTTTCATGTTCTGCACACGCATATATTGGCAGATATGATTTGTTAAAAGGTATTAAAGAAGGCGGTACATTCTTATTAAATTCACCATACTCAGCAGATGAAGCATTTGCTCATTTGACAAGAGATATGCAAAAAACAATCATTGATAAGAAAATCAAATTCTACAATGTTGACGCTGAATCTCTAATCAAACAACAACCGGGATTGAGAGGTAAAGGTGCTAACACTGTTATGATGGTTGCATACTTCAAAGTTTCAGGAATTATTCCGTTTGAACAAGCTTATGAAGGCATGAAAGCAATGACAACTAAGACCTTCAAGAAAAAAGGTGATGACGTTGTTAACATGAACCTTGCTTTGATTGATGCAGCAGTTGATGCTTGTCAAGAAGTTAAAATTCCTGCATCATTAGACGGCGTTGGTTGTGTAGATGATGTAAAACTTATTCCTGATAACGCAAGTGATTTTGCTAAGAAGATTATTGAGCCTTCTATGCGTCAAAAAGGTGATGACATTCCTGTTTCTGCTATGAGCGTTGACGGTGTTATCCCTACAGGTACTGCTTGCTTAGAAAAACGTGGTATTGCTCCTCGTGTTCCTCATTGGAATTCTCAAAATTGTATTCAATGCGGAATTTGTGCTTCAGCATGTCCTCATGCAGCAATCAGAACTAAATTGGTTGAAGCTGAAAATATGAAAGATGCTCCTGCTTCTTTCAACACTATTGACGCAAGACCAAACGCTAACGGCGAAAAATTCAAAGTTCAAGTATATTGCAACGATTGTACGGGTTGTGGTGTATGTTTGGATCAATGTCCTGCTAACAAAAACCCTGAAAAACAAGCACTTACTTGGTCTTCAATCGAAAAAGAAGTTGAAGATTGTCAACTTGAAAACGAAAAATTCTTTGATGAATTGCCTGACAACGTAATGGGTAAAAACACAACCAAAACTATCAAAGGTGCTATGTTGAGAAAACCTTTATTTGAATTCTCAGGTGCTTGTGCAGGTTGTGGTGAAACTCCTTATGTAAAACTTGTTTCACAATTATTCGGTGAAAACGCAATCGTAGCAAACGCTACAGGTTGTTCATCAATTTACTCCGGTACATTCCCGACAATCCCATACACTACTAACAAAGACGGTAGAGGTCCGGCATGGGCTAACTCATTGTTTGAAGACAACGCTGAATTTGGTTATGGTATGAGATTGGCTGTTGACCAAAACAGAGATACTTTAAAAACTTATGTTGAAAAAATCTTGGCTAATGACGAAGCTCCTGCTGAATTGAAGGAAGCTTTGGAAGGTGCTATGGCTCACTTTGATAATTCAAAAACTGAAGAAGCTATCGCTGCTCAAAACAAGGCTAAAGAAGTTATCAACAAATACGCAGAAAAATCTGATTGTCCTACACTTGCAAAAGTGAAAGAACTTGAAGATTACTTCACTGATAAATCTGTATGGATTATCGGTGGTGATGGTTGGGCTAACGATATCGGTTATGGCGGTATTGACCACGTTCTTGCTCAAAACAAAAACGTTAACGTTCTTGTTCTTGATACAGAAGTTTACTCTAACACAGGTGGTCAAGCTTCTAAATCAACTCCAACCGGTGCAGTTGCTAAATTCGCTACAGGCGGTAAGAAAACTTACAAGAAAAACATGGGCTTGATGAGTATGTCTTACGGTTACGTTTATGTAGCATCAGTAGCATTGGGTGCTGATAGAAATCAAACTCTAAAAGCCTTCCAAGAAGCTGAAGCTTATAACGGACCGTCAATCATCTTCGCTTATGCTCCTTGTATCGCTCACGGTATCGATATGAGTAAAACTCAAACCGAACAAAAACGTGCAGTTGAAGCCGGTTACTTCCCGCTTTACAGATACAATCCTCAAAATGAACAACCGTTCACTTGGGATGCGAAAGATCCTAGCGGTAACTACCAAGACTTTATCAGATCAGAAGGTCGTTATAAATCATTGATGAAGACTAATCCTGATGCTGCTGAAGCTCTTTATACTCAAGCAGAAAAAGATGCCGCAACTCGTATGTCTGTATTCAAGGCAGTTGGTGAATTGTTGAAATAACTTTTGACCAAATAAAAGAAAAAATCCCGTCAAATTTTGGCGGGATTTTTTCTTTGTAATTTCTTGTATATAGCCATTGGAACGAGAATTTAGTTTTCTGATTTATGTAAAAATTTGAATATTAAATTTTATGCTATAATAATTTTATGAAAAAGTTTATACTATCTTTATTTATATTATTGTTAGGATTGTGTGCAGTGCCTGTATTGGCGGATGATTTGGACGAGGATTATCTTGATATTTCGGCAAATTATTGTGTCATGGGTGACTATGAATCCGCAATGATTTATTTGGACAAAATTATTGAAAGAAATCCGAATAACAAAGAGGCTCAAGACTTGAAAAGAGGTTTGCAACACGTTATAAATCAGGATAAAAAATCTTTTGTAACCGGTGTAAATCCTGATATCAAGGCGGCAATGGAGTATAAGCAGGTTGGTGATGAACGCAACGAGTATGAAACCTTGTTAAAAGGTACTAAAGCGAATAATGCGTATTTGGCGTTTTATTATCTCGGGAATTATTATAGAGAAAAGAATGAGTATATGAAGGCTTTAGATGCTTATAACAGTTCTGTTTCGGCAAAACCTGATTTTGCTCAGGCATATTTGTCAACGGCGATTACGTTGTTTGATGTCGGACGCTATGAAGCGGTAATCAATCCGATTGATAAGTATTTGACCTTTGATTCAAAAGATGATTTGGCTTATGCGATTAAATCCCGTGCGGAATTTGAATTGGGTAAAATTGCGGATGCAGAAGCCGACAATGAAATGGCTATAAAGTTAAATAATTGTCCTGAATACCAATTTGACAAGGCAAAAATTTTGTACAAAAACGGCAATTATCAACAAGCAAAAACTATATTCAAAGAATTGCTCCCATATATTCAAACTTCAAAAATTTATGAGTACATGGGTTATTGCGACTTAGAAATGAAGAATTATGTGAGTGCCTTGATGAACATTGACAAAGCTCTCATTCTATCTGATGATGACTTGTATTTGGAAAACAAATATAATGAGATAAAGAAATTATTGGAAAGTAGTCAAGATGAACAAAAATAAGAAAAGCGGAATAAAAAAACGTACCAAAAAAGAAAGCTTTTTCACAAGATGTGTTAATGCTCTAATTACGTTAGTCTTAACTGTGGGAATGCTTTACGGATTACAGGCATGTTCGGGAGTTGGTGCAACGAGTTTGAAATTCGCACAGTTAAGCGATGTTCACTTTTTGGAACACGGTGCCAATACTACTTACAAAATGACAGGCGAATCTCCTGCGTTACTTGATGATGCGGTTGAGCAAATAAACGAGCAAAGCGACTTGGATTTTGCTATGGTTACGGGTGATTTGATTGATAAATCCTTTGAAAAAGAATTAAGAGCCGTTTTGCCGCACATGGAAAAACTCAATATCCCTTGGTATTTTGCTTTCGGAAACCATGACAGATGTGTTGGCGGATATTTGAACACGCTTGTTTATATGGAAATGTTGAGAAATTCAAACCCTGATTTCAAGTTTAAAAAGTCATATTACGCATTTTCACCGAAGAAAAATTTTAAGGTTATTGTGCTTGATAATATTATAACTGACGAAATTACTTCAAACGGTTATATTGACGAAACTCAATTCAAATGGCTTAAAAAAGAGTTAGACAGTTCAAAAAATGACGTTGTTCTTTTGTTTATGCACGTTCCTGTTATTGAACCGTTTGCAAGCCCGAGCCATAAATTGCGAAATGCTGCTGCGGTGAAGGCTTTGATTGAAAGTTACAAAAATCCGATTGGAGTATTTCAAGGTCATTACCATGCCGCAAAAGTTACTCAGCATGACAATGTTTTGTATGTAAGCTCTCCTGCGTTGGTGTCTTATCCGAACGCATTTAGAATTGTTACTGTTACAAATACAAAAGATAAGGTAACTTTTGATTTGGATTGGAAGGAAACGAGATTGAAAAATATCCAAAAAACAGCCAAAATGTTGGTTTTCGGAAGTATAATTTATACGGGTGAAAAACAAGACCAATCAGCAACTTACGAAATAAAAAAACAAGATTGAGGAAGAGATGATGAGTGAATTTAGTGTAAAATTTAGAGGAGTGAGAGGTAGTTTTCCTGTTGCCAATAAAGATTTTTACGAATTTGGCGGAAATACATCTTGTGTTGAGGTGAATGTCGGCGGTCACTTGATAATTCTTGATGCAGGCACTGGTATTGTCAGTGTGGGCGATGAGTTAATGGAAAAATCCATTTCTTCTTCAATTAATCCGAATGAACGCACTCCAATTGAGGCTTTAGTTTTGTTATCACATATTCACCAAGACCATATTATCGGACTTACTTTTTTTAAACCGCTTCATCTGAAATCTACAAAATTGATGATTATGGGTGCTGAACCTGTTAATATGTCGTTATCTGATTGTTTGTCTGATGTTTTGTTCGGCAGAACTTTTCCTGTGGACTTGGGGGATATTGCAGGCGGAATTGATATTAGAGGGCTTAAATCAGAACAGGCAATTTTGCTAAAATCAGGTCAACAACCTCAACTTGTTAATCTTAATGAGGCAAATCAGGAAGATGATGATGTGCTTATAACTTTTTATAAATCTTATGTTCACCCGCAGGACGGCGTGATGATTTATAAAATCTCATATAAAGGTAAATCTTTGGTTTACGCAACGGATAAAGAATGCTACTTTGGCGGGGATAAAAAGTTTGTGCATTTTGCAAAAAACTGCGATTTACTTATTCATGATACTCAATATACGACTGAGGATTACCTAAATCCGCATTCGCCAAAGCAGGGTTACGGACATTCGACTTACGATATGGCAATAGAGGTTATGAAACAGGCAAAGGCGAGAAAGTTGGCTTTTTTCCATTTTGATCCGTCTTATAATGATATTAAGTTGGGCAAAATTAAGGAACACTATACAGCTATGAATAAAAATGTTTACTTGCCGTATGAAGGCATGGAAATTCCAGTTTTGTAGTTGAATTTTGGCAAAATGTAATTATAAAGGTTAGTAATGAAGAAGATACTTACGGCAATTCTTATAATATATTTGAGTATGCAAACCGCAAATGCTGCCGGAACGATTGCAACTTATGTTATTGACCCTGAAAAAAATGCTTATCATCACAACAATCTTGGAATTATGTATGTGGAAGAGCGAGATTACTATGCGGCAATTCAGGAATTCAAAATGGCAATAAGCCTAAATCCGAGTACTCAGGCTACAGCCACATATTTTAATAATTTGGGCAAAGTTTATATGACGATTGGCTATCCGGAGTTGGCACAAGATTGTTTTCAAAATGCACTAAAGCAGTATCCGTTGAATTTGGAGTATTACCAACAACTTGCCAAATGCTACAAACAAAGAGGGCTTGCTCAGGTTAAACTCCAAGAATATAAAAATAAAAAGAAATCTTCTCTGGATAGAGTAATGCTGGGCCTGCTGTATGAACAGTGCGGCGATGTTAAAAAGGCGATTTTTGTACTTGACGATTTCACGAGTTCAGAGCCTGATTTGCTTATTACTCCTGCGGTTAAACGTTATATCCAAGTATTGGTAAATTCGATTATGTAACACGATTTTTAAATGCAAAAAACCCGAAGATTATATCAACGGGCTTTTTGTAGTTATTTTTGAAGGTGTTTATTGTTTTTTATATCTGTCTAACAAGTTTGTACTTTCTTCAACAGGCGGTGTAGTCATTGCTTCTGATGAAATAATGTCTAATTTACCTTGCATTGAAGGATTTGACTTGTTTTCAACTTTGTTCCCATCGGCAGCATCTTCGTGGTTTTTACCCATGTATTTTTCAACTTTGCTTGCTAAAGGTGTTGCGATGAACGGAACGATGATACGTTTTGCAAGAATTGTTGCTGCAACAAGTTCTGTTACTGATTTGAACAATGAGTATGCAATATCTTTCATTCCTAAGTAAGAGTCACGCAATTCAGCTTTGTCATTGATTGGTTGACCTGCCAATTTTTGTTCCGCTCTGAAACGTCTGATGTTTTGACCCATTGCTTTGCCTTCTTTATCAAAAGATTTGAACAACTTGTGGAACAATTTATCATTAACTTTTCTCATTGCAAAGAACATCATAATTTGAGAAGCAATCATCAATGCCCCGTTAGTTAAGTCTAATGCGGCAACGAATTTTCTTCTTTTTTCAGGGATTTTGTCGTTGTTAACACTTTGGTAAACATACATTCCGCAACCAACAGTATCTTTCAATGCGATTGAACCGATTGTGGTGTATGCGATAGCACTTTCGATAGTCTTTCTATTTACCTTTTTAGTTGCCCAGTTATACGGTGTTGCTTTTGTAATCCCGCCTAAAAGTCTTGCGGCTCCTGTACTGATTGGATTAGTCATTATGCAACACCTCCTTTATTTTCAGGTTGCGGATTTTGAGCAACCTTTTCAGTTTTTTTGCCTGCCAAGCTTGGGAAGCATATATCCATAAATCTCGGATATATCCAGTTTAAAGCCGTGCAAGAGATTGGCAATGTAATGCCAATACCTACGAGGACTTTTATCATTTGCTTATACATTTTGAATTTATGACCGGCAAAATCTTTGTATGCAGAAACTAAATCATTACAAATTTTCGGGATAATTTCTTCTGTGTTTCTAGGGTCGAATACGCCGGTTCTACAGAATATTCTTCTTGCGGAGTCGTCATTCTTATCAAAGTGACAAACCTCAGCGAGTTTACCGATAATTTGTTTGATTTTTTGAGGAGTTGCCTCTTTCAAATCTTTGATTTTTAATGCTTCAAACTCATTTGCTTTGGCTTCAAGAGCATTGTTCTTTTTCATTAAGTAGTCATAATACCCGTCCATTGTGTATTTACCGTCTTTGCAAGCAGCTTTATCTGAATCAATACGTTCAAGAGTACGTCTGCAGAAACTTTCACGAGTATTATCGCTGTCGTTAATCAATTCACTTAAAATTTTCTTTGTTTCGGCATTTGGAGCAGTTTCTTTTTGCTTGATTAGGTATTCTTTTAAGGCTTTTGGTGAAATTTGTTCCGCATCGTCAACAGTGACTTTTTCAAGTGTATTGAGAGCATCGTCACCAAGAACTTTTCTTAAATAAGCTTCGTTATCAATAAGTTCACGACCTCTTTTAACGTAACAACCGACTTTTGTATCATCAATTTTTGAAGATTTTGCAAAATCAATGTAATCATCAATTTTTTCATTCAAAATTTCTGCAAATTTTTCATTTTCAAGATTTACACTGCCTGTTGGAATTACTCCGTTATCTTTGATTGCTTTAATCAAGTTTTCAACTTGTTCATTTTTTCTGTTTTTAACTAATTGAGCAATAGCGGCTTCTTTGGTTTTAGCCGGTTCGCCGTTAACCATTACTGATTTCCAATCAGTTGTACCTTTTTTAATTTCTTTTTTAACTTGTGCGGTTATATATTTTTCATCTTGGAAAGATGATTGATTATGAATATTAGAGAACCATTTTGCAGTTTTAGGGGCGTTTGTCAAACTTAATAAGAATTTATCAATCGGTTTTTGAACACCGCCTTGAATAAGGATTGCGAGGGCTGCTGATACGATTTGACGCATTGCGGTATATTTTTTTGTATTTTCGACTTCCTTCTTTTCTTCTTCGGTTGCATCCGGTTTTGCTTTAACCAGCGGGTTAAATGCGATAGGCCATGGTGCTACCAAACCGGTACCGATACCTGTGATAATAATGCCGCCCATTTCGCCTTGAATGAAATCTGCAACTTTGTTCATTTTGTTGTACAAAACTCGTTCACTTTTCGGGAAGTATGACAAAAATTTCTTTTGAATGTTTGTCAATGCCCCGCCTGTAAACGCCGGAGTTGCATATTGCGATCTTTGCTGTGCCGAGGAGGCTTGAGCCTGTCTTTTGGCAGCCTGTTGTCTAATGCCGACACGGTTCCTGTAATTTTGATTTACTACATCTACTTTCATAACTTACACCTTCTATTTATATAGAGTCTGAAACAAATAAAAAATTGCTAAAATAACGTTGAATGTAAACAAATGTTAAGGTGAATTTTTCTGTCTGAGTCAGACAACTTGAAGTGCAGTGTAATTTTAACCATTTTCAAATGCAGGAAACAACCGCCACCCCAAGCTTTCGGCGAACCGAAACTATATCTGTATTGTACCTAACACACAATCAAAAAGAAAGTATATTATTACAATATCTTAATGTGATTCCTATTTTTTATCTAAAAGTCTTCTGATTTTTACAAATCTTTCAACTTCCGCACTCAAATCTTCAATATTTCCCATGCTTGAATTTGGCACGATTACTTTATTATCATATTTTTTATCAATGATAATTACTGTCGGGAAACCGCTGATTTTGTGTTCATCAACCAAAGATTTGTATTTCGGGTCTTCTACGTTAACCTTTGCAAATTCGATTTCTTTACCGTATTTATTTGCAATTTCTTCAAATACAGGCATGAATTTGATACAATAACGACACCAATCTGCGTAGAATAAGGTGAATACCGGTTTTCCGCTTTTTGCTACAGAATTGAAATCTTTACCTACGGCATAATCTGACGGTCTTTTGTCAGGTTGTTGCTGTTGTTCTGCTGCAATTCTTTCTTGTCTGATTTTTTCACGTTGTGCTTTTACTTGTTTGATGTGGTAATTTTCAAAGCAAATTGCACCGACTAAAACCGCAATCAATACTACTAATACTGATATTGCACAAACTTTCTTTTTATCTTTTAGGTCAAATCCCATTTTTATTCCTCCATCTCCACACCTAAATTATAATATGAATAAACTTGTTGGTGTGTCCTTTACAAAAGTTTACCTTAATATTTCTTAACTACATGTCACGTTTTTTATATACTTGGGTATATATTTTGTATATACCATCTCGTGTTACATTTCCCCAAGACGGCAAGGGCTGTCTAAAAAATCTGTTCAAATAAGGAGTTTAAGTTTTATGAAAAGAGAAGCACTAATCGAAATGAAAGTTACCCCGAAAAATTCCAACCCTGCAAAAATCGAAGTAGTAGAAAACGCAAATTCAAATGACAATGCTTTACAGGCTTATCTTAGAGAAATTTCAGCCTACCCTCAATTAACCGCAGAAGAAGAAGTTGAGCTTGCAAAACGTATTGAGCAAGGCGATTTAGAAGCAAAACAAAAACTTATTCAAGCAAACTTGAAATTAGTTGTTACCGTTGCAAGAAAATCAATTCACATGTCCGCATTGCCGATGATTGACCTTATTCAGGAAGGTAATTTAGGTTTGATGATTGCCGCAGAAAAATACAATTACAAACTTGGGTATCGTTTTGGAACTTACGCAGCTTGGTGGGTTAAGCAATCAATGTTCAAGGCTATTTCAGAACAATCCCACTGCATGAAAATTCCTGTATATATTCAAGAAACCTTGTCAAAATTTTCAAAAGTGAAATCACAAATGGAACAAGAAAATAACGCTACGGTTAAAAATGAAGACGTTGCAAAGAAAATGCAAATGTCACCAGATAAAATTGAAATGTTTTTGTCAGCATATACAAAAACTGTTTCAATCGAAAACGGACTGGAACGCAATGACGGCAAAGAGTTGAATATTGCTGATATTTTGGCGGATAATTCTACTTTGATTTCTGCAAATATGGAATATCAATCCTTGAAAAATGATATAAATAACGTGATTTCTACATTGAAAGAACGTGAACAAGAGGTCGTAAAAATGCGTTACGGCTTAGATGATACCGAAAAATACACACTGGAAGAAATCGGTAACATTTATGGAGTAACAAAAGAATGTATCAGACAAACTGAAATAAGAGCCTTGAAAAAAATGAAATTGTCCGGTGAAACGCTTTTGTCTTGTTACATTGCATAAATTTCCAATAATTTCTCGTGTTTATTTAATCTCCGCCGTAATATATTTATTACGGCATTTGTATTTTTTTTGAAAAATTTTTGTTTTGATTATATATTAACATTATGAAAAACGAACTCAGAAAATTCGCAAAACAAATCAGAAAAACTCTTGATATTCCTGAAAAATCAAGAGTTTTAACAGATTTAATAAGACAAAATAAGAATTATAAAACTTCTAAAAATGTCATGCTGTTTTACCCGACAAAATTTGAGATAAATTTTTTGGATTTGTTAAACGATAATAAAAATTTTTATTTTCCACGAGTATGGGGTGAGGATTTGCTGGTTTGTCCGTATAAAAAAGGCGAAAAAATCGAAAAATCCACTCTCGGGATTTGCGAACCTTGCTCTGCTCCTGTTTCTCCTTCAATTTTGGATTTAATTATTGTTCCCGCTTTGTCGGTTGACAAAAAGGGGTATCGCTTGGGGTATGGGGGCGGATTTTATGACAGATTTTTGAAAAATGTAAACGCAAAAACAATCTGTGCAATCCCAAAAGAGTTGTGTGTCGAGGCTTTGCCCGTTGAAGAATTTGACTTCCCGATTGATATAATTATTACGGAGTAATAATTGTAGTATTGACAATTATTTTTGTTTTTTATAAGTTAGTTTGCGAAGGTAAAAATATGATGTTTAAAACTCCACAAAATTCAATTTGCTGTTGCTGTAAGTGTCGATGTTGGGACTTACAATAACTTTGTTGTGAATAGAATTTTGATAAGCATGTAAAGTTCCCTCAAATTGTTTGGGAACTTTTTAATTTTATGGAGAAAAGAAATGATTACTAATATTACAAATAATATTTCAAATTATAAACGTCCGACTTTTGGCGGTGCGATTGACGGAATTGCTACTCAAGTTTTGAGAACTCTTGACACAAACCCAATGGTAAATGCGGTCGGAATTGACCTTTTTGCTATGGTTGGACCAAGAACTTACATTGATACAAAAGAACGTAACGCCAATGCAGGATTTGAAACCTTTTTCAGAGAATTTACCGGAACTTTGATTGTCTGCCTTTCTGCAAGTTATTTGGCAAAAGGTATTTCAAAACTTGCCAATAAAATTATTTCCCCTGAAATTCCAATCAATACAAATTCTTGGTTTTCTAATGACAGTATTGCTCTTTTAAAAGAGGCTCATAAAAATACTCATAAAACGACTGATTATGTTGCAAATATTTTGGAAAATATTACGGGTCGTGACGGCAAAAAAATAAATAAATTTAGCGAAATTGATTGGGAAAACACCGAGTGGGTAAGTGATGAAAAATGGTCAAAATTACATTGGGAAAATCCGAAATTTAAAAATATTGCCGAAGAATTAAAGTCCAAAGATAAGTTTATATCAACTATTTCAGAACTTATCGACAACAAAAATATTTCTAAAAATGATGCAAAACAATTACATTCTATTCTTGAATTTAGACTTACAAATGCTCTAAAATCTGATAAAATTAATGTAAAAATTAATGATAAAACTTTATCAACTTCAATGAATAATATTTTGCGTGATGCGATAGATTTAGGTAAAAATGTTTTCACGAATACAAAAATTGACCCGACCAAAGCAATAAATAAAATCCTGAAAATTAATAAAATAAAAGGGCTTGGAGCACTAGCCATTGCTTCAACTCTTGGGTTGACTAATCAATATATTAATAGAAAATTGACCGAAAAACGTACGGGACAAGCTGGTTTCCCTGGTGATTCAAATTATAAAGGAATTGATGAAAAATCTAAAAAAGATAACAGTGCGAAATTCTGGGTAATGAAAGCTATTGCGGCACTAGGTATGGCGGCTATGGCACTCGGTGTTATGAAAATTAAATCACCTGCTGATTTTGTCAAAAAGTTAGAATTTACAGGACCTGTGACAAGTGGAAACGCAATAAAAACTGTTTACGCTTCAACGCTTATCGGAAGATTTTTGGCTTCCGATAGCAAACGAGAACTTAAAGAAACAGCAACAAGAGATTATTTCGGATTCTTGAATTGGCTTGTACTTGGCGGCTTTGCGGCAAAAGGTGTTACAAATATTTTAGATCCGAAACGTAAAGACCTGTTCAATATTTCAAGTGATGGCAAGGGTATCAGAAATTGGCTAAATAATATATCTTTGAAAAGCCATAATGAAGTTTTGGCAAAAGGAACAAAATTTGCTCAAAAGAATATGTGGAAACTTAATCTTGCACACGTTGCTGGGCTTGCATATTCAACTCTTGCACTTGGAGTTTTGTTACCAAAATTGAATATTTATTTGGCAAATCATTCTTCCAAGAATAATAATGCGTTAAGAAACAAACCTGCAATTCAAATGCAAAAAGTGTCAATGACAGGATTTTTGAGTGATAATGCGTTCAGCAAAATCGCATAAGGTTTGCTTTTAAATAAAACAGATTCCGGCTCGTAGGCCGGAACGACAATTTGGTGGGTTTATCAAAGCTCTCGTCATTCTGAAAACTTAGAAAATTTTTGCGAAGGAATGAGCAAATAATTTTCTTGTTATTCAGAATCTGTTTTTAGTTCGTTCTTTACCCTCATTGAAACAGATTCCGAATCGGAGTCCGGAAAGAAATCTTAGTGAGCCTACCCTCATTAAATATTTACCCAAAAATGCAGGTTATTGCATTGTTTGACCCATAAACTTTAGAAGGTCAATTTTTTCAAATCTGTAATTGTCGGGTCTAATAAACGGCGACCGACATTTTCAAATGAAATTGAGCAAAGTGTTTTGTTACCGTATTTTATAATTTTTTCAACAACTCCTCTGCCGTATCTGTGGTGGGTTACTCTGTCGCCTTGTTTGTAGTCAATTTCAGTTTCGTCATTTTGTTCTTCCGTAGGATAAACAGGAACAACAGGCGGTTCTTGGGTTGTTTCGTCTTCTTCAAACATTGAATCTACCGCTTGGTCAACGTCAAACGGTTCAGCTTGTGAGTTTGACTGATTATCTTCTAAAAAGTTTAAGTCATCTTCGGTTAAGGAGTCTTCCGTGTAGGCAGGATAGCCTTGCGGAGCATTTTGCTCGTCTTCAATTTGGGTTACGTCAAAATCATCTTCAGGATTAGGTTCTTCAGATAAAATCGCATCTAAATCGTCTTCTTCTAACGGAAGTTCATCATCTAACAAATTGCCCGCAGGTTCAATAACGGAAGATTCTATAGTTGGCTCTTCTTCGCCTAATGACAAGTTATCTGGTTCTTGCATATTTACAAAATTATTCTCTTGCGGTGGCAAGTCTTGTTGTAAATCGTCTTCCACAATCATATCGGATTCGACAAATTCAGACTCGGTGTCTGATAAATCCAAATCATCTTCTTCGATGTCCAAAACTTCGCCACTAGGAGTTTCATCAACAGTAATTGCTGATGGTTCAGGGATTTCAAGGTTTTGTTCAGGTTGTTGTTCAACCTCTTCATCGACAACTTCAATCGGGGCTTGTTCAATTACGGGAATTGAAGCTACTACTGTTTCGTCAGGTTCTGTTGAGTCTTTTTCTTCAGGTTCTTTCGTTTTTTCTTCTGCTTTTGGCATTGTGACAGGAATTTTGTTTCCAAATTCATCAACTTTGACCAACTGCAAATCCTCGACAACAGGAATAAATTGATATCTTTCGCCCAGTACGTCTTCTTTTGTCAAATCTAATTCCAAATCGGTAAGCGAAACGATAAACGGAATTCCTTGAGTTAATTTTCCGCAAACAACGCATTCATCAGGATTAAGCTTATTCAAAAATGTGTTGTAAGTCGCAAAATCATGGTTTACTGTGTTTGGTGCAAAAAGAATGATATTTTGTGCGTGTTGTTTCAATTCTTCAGCATACTTATAAGAAGAGCTTACAAGCATTGTTGTAAAAACATGATTATGATTTAAAAATCTTTTTAGTAATTTTTTGTCTGAATTTTCATCGTTTAGCGGAACGAAAAAGTAAACATATTTATCAAAAGATTCCAAAACTCCGTGAACAAAAGTCAAAACTTCATTTTGCAAAGTTTCCGGAATATCTTTGATATCAATGATTGAGCAGTTCTTTTCGTCTAATTTTACTTTGAGTGCGAAAACTTCTTCTTTTGAATTTGCAAAAACATTCGAATCTCTATATTTCAAAAGTTTGTTTTTTAACAACGCCAATTCAGGCATTTGAGTTGCTCTATATTGGTTTGTTACAACGTCAACAAAATTGTCAATCGGCAAAAATTCAAAATCCAAAGATTTTATATATTCCTGAACCGCATAAAAAATATCTTGAATAATTGCTTTTGTAGAAGCATCAACTTCGGTCAATTCGTGTTCAAACAAATAATCAATCATTTCCGCATTGAGAGGAAGTTTGAAATCTCTGCCGAAGACTATTTTCTCATAATCTTCAAACAAATTTGAATCGTCAATAATTACACTTTTTTCTCTCATTTGGAATAATTGTCTGATTGAATTCGAAATAAAAGTTGTTTTGTTTGAATCATTTTCTACAAAGACCGTAAAATTACGTTCAAAAACAGAAGCATCAATAACCAACATATCTTCTTGTTGGGCAAGATTGCCGATTTTTAGCGGATTTTCTATAGGTAACAGTCCTAATAATTCGCTTGGCGGCAACAATGAAAGTTCTGAATTTATACTCGGAATTGAGCCGTCATAATTATCCACAACACCGTCACCTGAAAATGTGAATAATAATTTTGCAATAGCAAAAGTGCTTACGGTGTCAGATTTTAAATTAACAAACTGGGCAACGTATGATTTTGTTTCTGACGATAGTACGATAAACCTGCCCAGTACAGGTGTTTCGTTCTCCGTATAGGATAATTTTACTAAATTATTCTTAATCTCCAGTAATTTCATCGCAGCCCTCTCTATTTAGCAAAATTGTACCATAAAATTAAGAAATATGTATGTTTATTAAGTTATTTAATATAGACTTCATCTTCCAAGTGATTGTAGATGTCAATAGTTAAAGTACAAATTTTTAAATTTCTGTCAACAAGACTTTTGATTGTTTGCTTGTAACACTGTAGTAATGCCTTGTTTAGCCCGTTTTCTTCCGATAAACAATCTCTGATTGGTTGAGCGATTTCGACTTCACGGGTACGTTCTTCAACTTTATCGGCAATGAAAATTATTTTTTCAAAGTTTGTCATTTGAATTTTGCCTATGGTATGCCACCTTATCGCAGACAAAATCTCTTTGTCGGTAACTCCGAAATCATGCTCGGCAACATAGGCACTGACTGGAGCATGCAAGGTTTTGAAATTGTCTTTTTCAGAAGGTTCAATCTTGACGGTTTCACATACCATGCGTAACATTTTGCCAGTAGAAAAACATTTCGCACAATCGTGTAATAAGCCTGCGACATACGCTTTTTCTTCGTTTAAGCCGTACTGTTTCGCTAGTTTTACGGCATATTCCGCAACTCCGATTGAATGCTCGTAGCGTTCCTCGTCAAGACTTTCTTTCAGCCATTCCATCAATTCGTTTTCATCAATTTTTATATAATTCATGTTCTTCTATGTACTCCATAACTTTTTCTGGTAATTCAATTTTGACATGTTCATCGTGGTTGTGCATTTCAAGTCGGATATTTGTTGAAGAGATATCTTCATAAGGTAGTACCTGAAATTCAAAATCGTACCCTTTGGCTTTTAAGTATTCGTATTTTTCGGGTTCAAAGTCATTTTCTCTAATGAAAACAACGAATTTGACCAACTTTTTCAGCTCATCTGTCTTATACCAAGATTCGATATGCTTAAAAGCGTCCGTGCCGATTACAAAACATATTTTCCCTGTGATATCGTACATTTTGTATAGTTCAAGGATTGTTTCGTAGGTGTAGGACTTGCCATCTCGGTGAAATTCGATATCTGACACTTCAAATCTGGAATCTCCTTGAACCGCAAGTCGAACCATATTCAGCCTGTGTTTTGCAAAATTTACGTCAGATGCCTTGTGTGGTGGAATATACGCAGGAATAAACAAAAATTTATCAGGTTTAATTTTGTCCGCAATATACCCCGCAACTCTCAAATGAGCCTTGTGAATAGGGTTAAAAGTTCCTTGAAAAACACACAGCTTCATCTTCCTAGTATCTGAACCCGTCAGCCTTCATTCTGTCAATAACTTCTTGTAATTTTTCATCGCTGCAAACGAATGAAACTCTGAAAAATCCTTTTCCGTACTTGCCGAAAGCATCACCCGGAACAACTACTACACCTGATTTTTCCAACAAGTCTTCGCAGAATTTGAAGGCGGAATCGTATTTTCTCGGAATCGGTAACCACAAGTAGAAGGTGGTTTTTGGCAAATCTTTGTCTTCAATTTCCCAGCCGAGTTCTTTCAACCCTTTTACAAAAATATTTTGTTTTCGTTTGTAACCTTGATTTGCACATCTTATGTAATCATCACCTTCAGGGGAAGTCATAATGTAGGCACAAGCTTTTTGCAAGGCTCTGAAAATTCCGTTGTCAATTGTCGATTTTGCTTTTCCAAATCTTGAAATAACCTCTTTGTTGCCACAAATCCAACCAAGTCTCCAACCTGTGATTGCGTAAGGTTTTGACAAGGTGAATAATTCCACCGTAACATCTTTTGCTCCGTTAAGTTCCAATACACTGAACGGTTTATCTTCTTCGTTAAAATAAATATCACAATATGCCGCATCTGAGATTAGCAAAATATTTTTTTTACGGCAAAAATCAACGACAGATTGCAGATATTCTCTTGTTGCAGACACTCCGAGCGGATTGTTCGGATAGTTTACGATAATTGCTTTAACTTTCTTTTCGTCAAGTCCGTCTTGAGCCATTTTTTCAAAAACTTCTTCTATTTTTGGTTGGTAGTTGTTTTCTTTAGTCAATGGAATAGGATAAGCCAAACCACCTGAACACTGCACCATTTGAGAGTATGAAGCATACCCAGGGTCAGGAATTAACACGATATCTTTTTCTGATTTTTCGTGGTGTGGGGTGATTATGAAACGAATTAAATTAGCCAAACCGTCTTTTGAACCCAACAAAGAGAAAATTTCGCTGTTTGGGTCTAAATCAAGTCCGAAGCGTTCCTTCATTCTGTACGCAACTGCTTGTCTGTAGTACGGTTCCCCTCTTGTTACCGAGTATAAGTGAATGTTATCTTCTGTTAAAAATTCTTTTAATTTTTCAATCAAAACTTCAGGTGGATTTGCTGTCGGAGCACCCATTGACAATGAAATCGGACTGCGATTTTTCTTAGTTAATGATTCAGATAATTGAGCGGTTTTCTCCTTCAATTTAACCATAATGTAAGTATCTAAAGCCATAACATCTTCATTAAATAAATTTTCCATAATCATATTCTTATCTTCCTTTAACTCTTATTTTGTTTTCAATTTCTTATATTATGCCTGCATTTGCATCGGTCCGTCAAGTGATGCGGTGACAAATTGTTTTGTATATGGTGTATTTTGTTGTAATAATTCTGTCGGAGTGCCTTCAAAAACAATTTTTCCGTCATACAACATTATAACTCTGTCCGCCGTTCGTGTTATCGTTGACATTTGGTGGGTTACGACAACAGATGCGGCATTGATTTCACGTTTCAGGGTTACAATATAATCCTCAATTAAGGTCGAGGACATCGGGTCTAAGCCCGCAGTCGGTTCATCATACAGAATTGTGTTAGGATTTGTCACGATTGCACGGGCAAAACTTACCCTTTTTTGCATGCCGCCCGACAATTCGGAAGGATATTTGTTTTCAATCCCTTTTAAGCCGACAAGTTCTAATTTTTCGGAAACTATTTGTTTAATTTGTTCTTCCGTATATTTTTTGCGTAAATCTTTTCTTTCATGGAGTGCAAACGCAATGTTATCGGCAACCGTCAATGAATCGAACAAGGCCGAGTATTGGAAAACCATTGCGATATCGCCTTTTGAGGTCAAAACTTCTCCGCTGTCAAACGGGATAAGTCCGCAAATAAGTTTCAGTACCGTACTTTTTCCTGACCCAGAAAACCCTACAATCGCAAGGATTTCCCCGTCACGAACTTTGAAAGAAATATCATTTATAACTGTTTTATCTTCAAATTTTTTAACTAAATTTCTAACTTCAATACTCATAATTATACCTATAATTTAAAAGAAAAATAAAACCGCAAAAACCATGTCCAGTACGACTATTGCGATAAACGACCAAACAACGGCTTTTGTTGTTGCTAAACCTACGCCCTTTGCACCACCGCTTGCAAAATACCCGCAAGTGCAACTTATCAAAGAAATTGCCGCACCGAAGAAGATTGCTTTCAAAATACATACGCCAATATCCTTCATATATAAGCCCAAATATGCCGAGTCAAAATACGCACGGTAGGTAAGTCCTGCGAACATATCAGAAGTTACCGCTCCGAGTAAAACTCCCGCAACAGAGGCTAAAATTACGACAAACGGCATCATTATTGCTCCTGACAAAACTCTCGGGACAAATAAATATCTTACCGAGTCAACGCTCAAAACCTCAATTGCATCAATCTGCTCGGTTACACGCATTGTTGCAAGTTCTGAAGCCAACGAAGAGCCAATCATTGAGGTTATTGCAAAACCGGACATAATTGCTCCGACTTCCCTAACAATAAGAATTGTCATAAGCATTCCGACAAAGTTTCCGCCACCTTGCTTAACCATTTCGTGTGCAACTTGAGAGGCTACAATTATGGATGTCATTCCGACAATAGACAGGGTAATCGGTAAAGAGCTTACGCCAAATCTGTCACATTGAGTTAACAATTCCTTCCACTCGATTTCGCCTTTTAAAATACATTTAACAACATGAAATCCGAGTTGTATAATCTTGCCGATTGTGTCCAAAAAATCTGCAAACACAACCAAGAAATGAGAGAAGATTTTGTAAGTCGCCGATTGACGTAAATATTTACCCAACATAATTTCCATATCGGAATTATAGCATAAGAGTTCAAATATTGCCAGAAAATTGGAGAAAGATGTAATTTTAAAAGTTGTCTGAACTTGACAAATTTCAAACCATAGTAAATAATATAAGAGTAGGGCGGAGCTCCTAAGCGGTTCTGAAGCCTTAGAAGCTTTCTCTGCACCCTACGATTTGAACAAATTTAATGCTACTAAAAGTAAGTCAAATGCTATTAGTAGCATTATTATTTTGTCAATCATAGCTTGCCTCCTTTCGTCAAATTCCTCTGAAAATCGTGTGTGACGAAGTTGCATTGTGCAAGCCCTACTCCTTGATGATATTATAAATATCTGATTTTGTCCAAATATTAAAAATATTTCCATAAAAAAAACAGACAAGTCGCCCTGTCCGCTTATTTCATTTCTGAAACAAAAAAGGATTCACATTAACCTAAAACTTTTAAACCCGTAAACCCTGTTTATTATTAAAAACAAAAGGAGTATCTGTTTTTAAGGAACTATTGCGTTTGCTTTCGTCCTTACAAATTCATAATACTATAAAGTATATAAATTTTCTAACTTTTTTATATACTATTGCCAAAGATTTACAATTATTTTTTGAAGAAGTTGAAAAATCAGTATTATACAAGGGTTTTAAACTCTAAGGTACTTTAATAAAAAATTTACATTATATATTGTAAATTTCATGTAAAAACACTTGCCAAATCTCGAAGGTTAATCGGCAAGTGCTTTTGAAATGGTTTTATTTAAAATATTTATAAATATTAATCACAAAATTTAAGATAATTTTCTGATAATTTCGTGAGCCTCTTCGCATTCGGAGAAGGTATCAGTAATTTTTTCGGCATATTTCAACGCTTCGTCATTGTTTCCGAGTTTTTCGTTGCATTTTGCCAAGTTTAGCAAAATGTTGATATTCATTGGAGCTTTTTCTAACAAGCTTTCAAAAATAGATTTTGCCTGTTCGTAATTTCCGAGTTCGTAATAGCACAAGCCCAACAAATTCTGAGCATCAGGTAATTTTTCTAATTCGTAGGCTTTAACCAAATAAATTTTAGCCTGCTCATAATCACCTAATAAGTGGTAGATTCTACCCGCAATGAACAGTAAAAACGCAGATTCTGAGCATTTTGGTAATACCGCATCAATTTGTGCTTTTGCCTGTTCGTATTGTTTTAAATGGGTTTTATTAAGTGCTGAAAATGCTAATGCAGTTGGCATTTCCGGATCAATTTCGATTGCTTTTTGGTACATTTTGTCCGCAAGTTCAAATTGAGAGGTTGAATGCAGATAATTTGCATATTCAACAACAATCGAATAATTGTCAGGTTCTAAAGAATAGGCTTTTTCAAATTCTTCTTTTGCGTAATCAAATAATCTTTTGTTTAAATAAATTACGCCCAAATCCTTGTGAGCCGCTGCAAATTCGGGATTAAGTCCGCAAACTTTTTTCAAAATTTGTTCTGCCCTGTCTGAATCAGACGATTTTTGACAAAGAACCGCAAGTTCGTAATATGTTTCAAAGGAAACAGTGCCTTGCTTGATTATGCGTTCGTAAACCTCTTTTGCATTGCCGTATTGACCGGTTTGTACATAAATTCCCGCAAGTTTTTTCAATATATTTGTTGCTTTTGGGGTCAACATAATCAACTGTTTTAATAAGTCTATCGCAATTTCAAATTCGCCGAGAACTTGATAACAACAAGCCAAATTGTACTTATAACTTGGTTTTTGCGGATAAGTTGCTGATAAATATTTGTAATGTTCAATGGCTTCTTTAAACTTGCCCGCTTTGACTTCTGATAATGCCCAAGCCGTGATATAACTGTCTTCTTCCGGTTCGCATTTGTTAGCCTTTTCAAAATATTCGCAGGCTTCTTTGTGTTTGTTTTTTAATTGCAAAATCGTTGCCATGTTGAAGTATGTCAAACCATCGGATTCATCAAGTTTTGAGGCTTTTTCGTAAGTTTCAAACGCTTTGTCAAGATTTCCGATTGTCAAATAGCAGGTTCCCAAATTGTTATATAATTGGAAATTGTCAGGATTCATTGAAATTGCTTTTTCGATATATTCAACGCTTTCCTCAAATCTTTTTGCCGCCATACACGCTGTGCCGAGAATGTAGTAAATTGAGTAATCTTCGGTATTTGCCAATTCCAAGGCTTTTTTTGCCGTGTCAATTCCTTCATCATATTTTTCTGATTTGATATAAACAATCGCCAAACTTTTGTAAGCGTCAATATATTCGGGACGAAGTTCCAAAACCTGTTTATATGCGTGTTTTGCGGCAATTAAATCCGACAAATTATCATAACAACAACCCAAATAATACCAACAAAGTGCATCATCGGGGCGATATTTTACGACATCTTCAAGGATAGAACGTGCCGAATCGTACTGTTCCATATTCACATCGCACAAAGCCAACAATCGCTGTGCATCATAGTCTTTTTCATCATTTTTTATAATTTCGGTCAAAGCGGATTTTGCTTTGTCGTACTCTCCTGAGTCAATTAACTCGTATAATTTATCAATTTCTTTATCTTCCATAACACCTTAATTATACCACAAATTTATTTTCCGTATTTTGACATTTTGATTGACAGGGCATGTTTTACGAGTTTATTTAAAATTCCTTGAGGTAGGTACGATAATATGCTTGCTACAACAGAATCTTTACCGAGTAAATATGACGGCTTAACCTTCTTTTTTGTTGCAATTTCTTTGATTTTTTGTGCGGCATCGCTGACATTTAAGCCTTTGTTAGTATTTTTCAAGGCATTGTTTTTCAAAAATTCCAATTCTTTTTCGTATTCTTTATTGTTCTCCAGTGTTTCTGTGTTACTTTTTACAGATTTTTCCCAAATCGGTGTTGCGATTACTCCGGGTTTTACCGAAACTATTTCAAGATTTTTGTGAGTTTCAAGTGCTAACGCATTGAAAAATATGTCCAAACTTCTTTTTGAGGCACAATAAGGACTTATAAACGGAAAATGTCCGAAACTTGACATTGAACTTATATTGACAATTCTTGCTCCGTCTAATATTGGCATAAGTTGTTGAGTAAATTCAATATGAGCAAAAGTATTCACTTGAAACTGCTCTCTCAATTTTTTTACGTTTAAACATTCGACAGGACCTGCAACAACGGCACCTGCGGCATTTATTAAAATATCGACTTTATCTGCTTTTGATTTTATAAAATTTGCCGCTTCAATAATTGATTTGTCATCACACAAATCCATATAAAAATATTCGATATTGTTTGAATTTTGTTCGATTTTATCTATATTTCTGTAACCTGCAAATACGAAAAACTCTTCGTTTTGTGCAAAAAGTTTAGTCAATTCTTTGCCAAGACCTGAGGTTGAACCCGTTATTACGACTGTTTTTTTATTTTCCATAATTCTCCTTTTTAAAAAACAATCTTTACCCGAATTAACGAATAAAGATTGCAAAACTGTTTTTATCTTGTCTTTTTACATACCCATGTAAGATGCGAACAAAGGCAAATACAAGGCTGCAGCAAGAACCAATACGATTGTACCGATTACGACTAACATGATAGGTTCAATCATTTTTGTCATAACGTCAATAATACCGTCTAACTGTTTATCGATATAACTTACCGCTTGACCTAACATATCGCCCAAACGACCTGATTGTTCACCTGTTGCAATCATGAACAAAATCATTTTAGGCATTGTTCTTGTTGATCTTAGTGCTGCTGACAAGTGCTGACCTTGACGAACTTTTGCTGTTGCTTCCACAACTCTTGATTCCAAAGTGTGGTTTGTCAAAGTTAAGTTAGACAAGGTTAAACATTCCAAAATCGGAACACCCGCATCATAGGCAACCTGCATAACCGAAATAAAGTTTGCAAAGTTTGAATACTGCAACAAGTCGGTAATTACAGGGATTTTCAATGCCAAAGCATCAATTTTCCAACGGCTCGGTTTCCATTTAAACAAGAAGCTGATAAACATACAAATTGCCGTAATTACAAGCGGAATACCAATCCAATTCTTTTTCATAAACAAGCCCGCCGACATCAGGACTCGGGTAATCATCGGAAGTTGCATACCCATTGAATCAAACATATCTTTGAATACAGGGAATACGAAAACCAACATGACGATGATAATAAAGCCTGCCAAAAGGATTACGAATATCGGATACATCAAAGTCCCTGTAACCTTACTTCTGATTGCAGCTTGTTTATTCAACAATTCCAACAAACGTTCCAAAGTTTTTTCAAGTTCACCGGAATCTTCACCGGCTTTTACCAAACCGATATAAACTTGTCCGAATTGTTCAGGATATTTTGCGACAGTACCTGCAAAAGTTCCGCCATTCATAATTTGACGTCTTAATTCAGCGGCAACCTGACGTATTCTCAATTTTGCGGAATCTGTTTCGATAAACATTAAAGATTCGATAATCGGAATACCTGCAGCAGATAGAATTTGCATTGTTGAAGTAAAGTCAATTTGTTCCGCCAAGCCTAATTTCGGCATTTTTCCTGCGGATTTTTTCTCGTTTTTCTTCTTTTGAGCAACGACAAAATTACCTTCTTCAACAATATCAGTTGCAACCAGACCCAATTCCCTGACAGCCTGACGTGCTCCACGCATATCAGATGCTTCAACTTTACCTTTTACAAGTTCATTTGAGCCTTCTTTTAACGCTGTATAATTATATATTGCCATAATTTATCACCTATTCGCCTGCCATACCCAATACTCTGACAAATTCTTCAATAGTTGTTTGTCCGTTCAAGATATGACCAATACAAGATTTGTGCAAGGTTGTCATGCCGTTTGCAACTGCTGCTTCTTCGATTTCCAAATCGTGAGCACCCAAAGCGATAAGTTTTTTAATCTCTTTAGTAATTTGCATAATTTCGTAAATCCCCAAACGACCTTTATAACCTTGGAAGTTACATTTGTTACAACCTTTTGCCTTATAAATTTTTGTTTTTGTTAAACGGTCAATTTCTTCAGGGTCTGTTGAAACCAATGCGGCTTCTTCTCTTGTCGGATAATATTCTTCCTTACAATCGTCACAAAGTTTTCTGATAAGACGTTGTGCGATTACACCTGACAAGGTTGAAGATACCAAGTAATCTTTTGCACCCATTTCAATCATACGGGTAACGGTTGCAGCAGCCGAGTTGGTGTGGACGGTACTCAACACCAAGTGACCTGTTAACGCTGCTGATATCGCAATTTCCAGTGTTTCGTAGTCACGAATTTCACCGACAAGGATAATATCAGGGTCCTGACGTAAGATTGCACGCATACAAGATGCAAATGTAATGCCCGCTTTAGTGTTGATTTGAGATTGGTTAATACCTTCAAGTTTAATTTCGACCGGATCTTCAATCGTTGTTATGTTTACCGTTTCATCGTTCAAACTCTTCAATACGGAGTACAAAGTTGTTGTTTTACCTGAACCTGTAGGACCTGATGTCAGGATAATGCCGTTCGGGCAAGATACAATTTGTTTAACTTTATCAATATCGGCTTTTGAAGCACCGACAAGTTTAATTTCTTTATCAGATGACGACAAAGAAACTGCAGGTGCCAAAATACGAATACAGACCTTTTCCTTTCCTGAAACAGGAAGGGTGTTAATACGGAAGTCGTACGAACAATCTTTGTAATTGATTGAGAAGGTACCATCTTGAGGCCTTCTGTTTTCTGCGATGTTCATTCTCGCCATAACCTTGAAACGAGCGATAACCGAAGATTCAATCGCACCCGGAATATCCAAGACTTTCTGTAACATACCGTCTTTTCTGTAACGTACGATATAGCCTGTCAAACGAGGTTCGATGTGAATATCGGAAACTCGTCTGTCGATACCGTCTGTCAAAATTTTATTAACGAATACCGCAACCGAACCTGTTGCCTGTTCAACTTCGTTTTTAATTGCTGATGCAGGGTCATCTGCTCCTGTTTCGGAACTGTTTGCCGCCTCTTGAGCCGCTTCCTTTGCCGCTTCTTGTGCTTCGTTTTTAGCAAAGAAGGTTTTGTAAGAGTTTTCGAATTCAAAGCGGGTCATCAATAACTGTTTAGGAACTAAGCCCGTTTGGTAAATGATTTGTTTAACAATATCTTGGGTTAAAGGTTTTACAACCCCCAAAATAACGTTTTTACCGTCTGCTGATATCGGGATAACCTTGTTATCTCTGATAAATTCAGGTTCTAACAGTTTGATATATTTCTTTTGGTCTGATAATTGTTCGGTTGTAACAACATCAAAGCCTGTTTGCTCGTGCAAAACTTCTTTTAATTGGTCAAGAGTAATCAAACCCATTGTGAACAAGGTTGAACCGATGTTCATGTGCTTACGTTTTGATTCTCCTAATGCTTTCATCAAGTCAACGTCAGATACCAAACCTTTTTGTAAAAGAATTTCACCTAAACGTCCTTCTTTTGCATGACCTTGACCTTCTCCGCTGTTTCTGCCCGTTGCGAAAGAGTCTGAAATTTGTTCGCTGTCAGGAACTTTTATTTCCGTATTTTTAGGTAAAATGTCTGAAAGTAGGGATTTTAAGTCATCATCACCGACAAGTACGAATTTTATGGAATGTGAAAAGGTTTTCTTCAAGATATGGCTGATAGTATCTTTATCAGAAGATTTGCAAACAGCAACGAATAAGAAGTTATCTTTTACACTGATTGGAACAAATAGGTGTAGCCCTAGTAAGTTCTTGTCAATGCTATCTAACACACTTTTGTCTATACTATTTTTTAATCTTAAAATTAATGGATTCATTTCTATCTATTCTTTGCCTATCACAGTTTCTTAAAATCTACTATTATAATGTGTCATTACCTACTGCATCTTCAGTATCCACAACGATTTGCGGAGTTAACATCATAACCATTTCTTCTTTGTTTTTCTTAGTTGCGGTACTTCTGAAGAACATACCAACTACCGGAATATCACCTAAGAACGGAATTTTATTAACACCTTTAGTTTCAGATTCTTGAATCATACCGCCGATAACAAGTGTTTCACCGTCTTTAACTCTGATGCCGTTTAATTCAAGGATACGTTTTTGCAATAAGGTTGCCAAAGTATCACCTGTTGACTTATCATCAACCGTTCTTAAAATTGAGTTATATTGAGGTTTGATGTTCAAAGTTACATAACCGTCAGGGCTGATGAAGGCTGCAATTTCAACAGTGATACCGTTATCAGAACCTTTAGTTACTTCTTTTTGTATCTGTGATACACCAACGCTACCGTTTGATAAGTATTGAGTTGTCATTGTGTCGATATATTCAGAAGACAAGTCGATTTTTGAAGTTTGACCGCTTGTTAATAATACTTTCGGATTTGCAAGAACTCTTGCTTTACTGCTTGAAATCAAGTAGTTAACAGTGTAAACCAACTGTGGAGAAGTTCCCCATTTTCCAATTTCACCGACTTTTTCATAAGTTCCTGTTTCTGAGTCAAATGAGCTTGAGTCAACAAGTGAATACCCATGTCCTGCAAAGAATATCGGATACATTGGATTTGTAGAAAATCCGTTGCTACCGCCTGCATTAAATGAGAAGTTTTTGCTCAAGAATTGCCATTGGTTATCAAATGTTTTACTGCCGTTTTCGTTAAGTGAAACGATTTGCACTTCCAAATATGCTTGAGGAGTTTTTCTGTCGTTAGCGGCAATATAATCACCAATCAATGCTAACTGGTGTTGAGAACCGCCGATAATTTGAATTGTTCCCAATGCCGGGAAGTATGTAACTGTCATACCCATTGAAGGGAAACTGATTAATTTATCTGAATCATCATCAGAATCAGAATCATCATCAAAGTCATCTGAGTTTACTGCCGCAAATGAGCAAGCCAACTGACCGCCACTAACTGAAATGCTTGATGAAGAGCCTGAATCAGATGCTTCAGACGCAAAACCTGTAGGAATACCTGCCGCACCACCTGATGATGAACCTGCATCATCAGTACCGATGAACATTGCACCCGGAATTAAAGAAGTACAAATTGCATTAGCCATTTCAGCAGGAGTTGTGTGGTTAACTTTGTATGTAGTGATTGCAGGTTTTCTGTCAACTTGTTCTAACAATCTTTTAACCAATTCAACATCAGAATCTGTACCCGCAATAATGATTTCGTTTGTAATAGGGTTTGCAACAACCGCAGACTTAGCAGAGATTCCAGGGTTTGCTTTTTTAACGTCCTTAGAACCAAAGAAGTTTACGTTGATGAAGTGAGCAACAGCAGCAGCATTAGCATATTTTACCGGAAGAACGGTTACTTGTGAACGGTCAGACAATGACACCGCACTTTCTGAAGTTGAAATAATTAACGCACTTCCTTGAATATCATAATATAATTTACTACTTGTGATTACAAGGTTGAAAGCTTGTTCCAATGGAATATCAACCAAATCAAGAGTTACAGTACCTGTTACCTCAGGAGTGAAGATAATGTTCATGCCTGCTTGATCTGCGAACATTCTTAAAACTTGGGTAACATCTGCATCTCTCAAACTCAAATTTACTCTTGTATCACCGTTTAAAAGGTGTAAATCTGAGCGAAGACTAACGGTTGAACCTGTTTCCGCTGAACGGATTGACGGTCTTCCTGCATTATACCCGATGTATTCGCCTGCCGCAAAACCTGCTCCCACAGTGTTAGTCGCCATGAAAACAGTTAACATCAAACTTGCTATTAATTTGTTTCTTAATTTACTTTTCATATCTGCTCCTGCCTATTACGTTTATTTTAATTAACTTCTTCTTCCACCAAATCTGCTTTCCAAATGATACATATCGTTCTTAGTTTTGTCTAAATCATCTTTAGAGAACAATTCGCCGATTCCTGCCGAATATACGTTAGAACCCAAAGAAACCGTAATCCAAGATTGATTGATTTGAAGAACTTTGTATTTTTCGTCAATAATTTTATCCCCTTGTCGAACCAAGTAATCTTTATTATCAAGATTGATAATAGCAGACGGGTTTGATTTATTGTACATAATACCGACCACTTTTGTTCTTGTAATCTTGGCAGCTGCCGCTTCAGGACTTGCCAAAGTTGTAGGTGGTACAGGTAAATTGTAACTGTACGGATTTGTATCGTCCGGTAATCTTATTACTGTATTTTTTAACTGTTGGAGTTTTGCGATTTTAGCATTATAAGCGTTTGCTTCCGCAATCGCTTCGTGTTTTGCTTTGTTAAATGCTTGTGCTTCGCCTAACGGCATAAACGGGTCACTTCTGCCGACAGATACAACGTCATAACCAACCAACTTATTTGAATTGTCTTCTTCGGTCGGAACATTGATTTCTGCGGATTCTACAGGTTGAGCCGGATCTGCTGTTGCGGCTATCGGAATTTCGCTTTCTTCTGCTTTTTTGCCAAAATTAGGCAAGTTTGGAGCAAAACTGCAACCGCTCGCAATTACACCAACCGCACAAACCATAGCTATTAACGCAATTACAAATCGTCCACGTTTGCTGAAAGTCTTTTCCGCCCAATTCTCTTTTCTATAGTAATTAGTATTCACGCTATCTCCACCAATCCAGTTAAGTTATTTATTTACACATAACATTATTATATTTAATTATTGTTTTTCGTATATACATTATTTAATGTATTTTTTGTACAGAAATCCCATTCAATAACGGTCTTTCATTATTTATCTTATAATATATTTTTAAATTAGTCAAAAAAACAAAATTCTACACGCATTTCAGGCTTTTTGCCCCTAAAATCCTTTTATAATTGGCAATAACACACTTTACAATCCGTTACATTAAATATTTGGTGCAAAAAGACCAATCCATTGATTTAGGTAAACTTATTTACGAATTGAAAGACGTTCTAAAAATCTTGCAAATCTTACGATTTTAGCTTCGCTGTCAGCCGTGATTGAATCTACCAAAATAGTTTTGCACCCTAATTTTTTACCGCATAAAATATCCGTCAACGGTCTGTCCCCGACCAATACGCATTTGTCAGGCATTAAGTTATGTTGTTTTATAAATTCGCTGACTTTTTTTGTGTCAGGTTTTGCCGCACAAAACAACAACGGAAAATCAGAAGCCGCTTTGACTTTTGAAATATAATTTTCATTTTTATTATTGGAAACAACCGCAATGAAAAAATCTTTGCGAACTTCGTTCAGCCAATCAAGGGTTTTTTGAAAATATTTGCCTGATTTTGATGCCATTAATGTGCTGTCTAAATCAAATAACATGGCTGAAATTTCGTCTTTTTTAAGTTCCGCCAAATCAATATCATAAATGCTTTTCAAATTGTAATCAGGTTTAAGAAACATTTTCTTTTACTCCAACCGTTCTGCCTAGTGCCACCTCGTAATCCACAGGTTCGTTATCAAGTTTCAAATAAACCTCGGTATTGGTATTTGCGATTTCAAGATTTTGACCTTTTTCGTCCAAAATTTCCAAAATTTTAGCTTTAAACTGTTCTTTTGGAGTAATTATTTCAACTTCATCGTTTAGCAAAACTTTGTTTTTGATTTTTACAAAATAAAGATTGTCTGAGCGGTCAGAGGTGTAATCAACTTCCGAGTATGTCTTTTTACCACGAAATTCAAACAGAAAATCAGCCCCTGCTAAACCTTTTGAAATGTCGTAACTGTAACTGTCAGGTTTGTTTTCGCCAAGTGCAAAACCTGTTGTGTAACCTCTGTTGCCGACTTTTTTCAATTCAATAAAGTATTTTTCCATATCTTCGTCAGGATTTTTCATAATTGAATCAATCGCCGCACGGTATGTTTTTGCTACTGCAGAAACGTAGTATAAACTCTTAGTTCTGCCTTCAACTTTGAAAGAATCCACGCCAGCATCAATCATTTCTTTCAAGTGTTTAACCAAACATAAATCTTTCGGGCTTAAAATGTGTGAACCGTGTTCATCTTGATTGATTTCGTAATACTGTCCCGGACGAGTACTTTCTACCAACTTGTAACTCCAGCGGCATGGTTGAGAACAGTTGCCTGAATTTGCTTTTCTTTCTCCGTTTGTAAAGTAATCGCTCAACAGACATCTTCCGGAAAAGGAAACACATTGCGAACCGTGAATGAAACATTCGACTTCCATATCGGGAACTTGATGTTTTATCTCCGCAATTTCAGGGATTGACAATTCTCTTGCCAAAACAACCCTTTTTGCTCCCATATCTTGCCAAAATTTTACGCATTCGTAGTTCAAAATATTTGTTTGTGTGCTGATATGAAGTTCTACATCAGGCATATATTTTTTTAGTAATCTCAAAACTCCGAAATCACTGACCAAAATAGCATCAGGATTAGAGTCTTTGATGATATCCATACATTCTTCCAAGTGTTTTATGTCACGATTGAACGCAAAAATATTCAACGTCAAATACGCTTTTGCACCCAGTGAATGTGCCAAATCTACAGCACTTTTCAAGTTTTGAAGGGTTATGATTTCTCCCTTTCTCATTGCTCTTAAACTAAAATCTACAACGCCTAAATATACCGCATCAGCACCATATTTAACCGCATACTTCAATTTTTCCAAATTACCCGCAGGCAACAATAATTCTACATTTTGCATAACTTGATGATAAACTAAACCGAATTAATAATCAACCAAATAGGTGATGACTATTTTCAATAAATGTAGAAAATAGAATATATAGAAAAACACGAGTTATTTTTGGAGAAAAACATGCAAACAATTAACAATGCAACCAGCACTATTAAAGAAATTTGGTCTTATCAGCATCCTGTAATGCACACTTGGTTTTTATTCAGTGCGTTTTCATTAGGTTGTATGTTCACTTTATTATTCTTCATCGGATAACAAACAAGATTTTATAACGTAATGTTATGCAAATATCCCCATGACAAGAGCTTTTTACAAGGTTCTTGTTTTTTGTGCAAATTTTTATTTCTGAGCCATTGTGAGTTTTAAATTGTTATAGAATTTTTTAAGCTTGTAAATCATTATTGTGCATAAAATCATTGCTGCCAACACAAGCCCAATCCAAAAACCGATTAATTTATAATTTAGTACAAGTCCTAAAATACAGCCTACAGGAATTGACACGCACCAGTAAGCAAGGAAGTTCGCAAATAATACGATATCGGTTTGTTTTATACCCTTGCAAATTCCCGCAAGTGACACCTGTAATCCGTCAAATACCTGAAAGATTGCAACAACAAGCATTATAGGCAAAACGATTTTGTAAATGTTATTATCGACCGTGAAAATTCCAACGATGACTTTCGGGAAACTCAAGAATACGACCGCACTGCACATCATAAATAATACAGACATTGCGGTTCCTGTCATTGCATATTTTTTCAAATCCTGAAATTCGCCCGCTCCGTTTGCGAAACCTACTTTTATGGCGATAGCGTTTGAGATTGCAAACGGGACCATAAACGAAACCGTTGTTAATGAACATATTAAGTTTTGAGCGGCTGCGTAAATTCCCGCAACTCTGCCCATTAAAATCGCAATACAGTTAAATGCTACAAATTCGACAAATACCGCCATTGAAATAGGTAATCCGATTTTGACCAAACTTTTGTAGTAACCTTTTTCGTGGTAATTGCTTAATCTCATCTGCATGTAGCAATAGCCGAGTAAAGACAAACCCATTACATAACGAACAAGTAAACTTGCGATTGCCAAACCTATAACGCCCATTGACGGAATAGGTCCAAATCCGAACACGAAAATTACGTTCAAGGCAACATTTAAAAATACGCAAAATAGTGTTAAGACATTCGGAAACATTACGATTTCAAATGTTTGTAAAAACTCTTTCAAACAAGCGTGTAAATATGCTCCAAATGTGCTGAACGCTGTTATAAACATGTATTCCTGAATAGGTTTGATAAGTTTTTGTTCAAAGCCCATATATGGAATTACCGGAATAAATGCAAAAATAAGAATTGAAACGATGAACGCTAAGGTCATAGCGAACCTGATTGACGGGTAGAAATATTTTTTTACCACACGTTTTTCACCACGATAGTTTGATAATAGAGGGGAAATACTTGAAATCAGTCCGATACCGAAGGTAAAAATACAATTCAAAATTGCCGTAGCAATACTGATAGCGGCAAAAGTGTCGGTGGAATGACGTCCCGCAACGACCACATCACCAATACCGATAAGTATAAAACCAATATTGCCTAAGATAATCGGGGCGGAAATTTTCAATAATTCCTTAATGTAATAATTTATTCCGTGTTTGCACATAATTTTATAATATCACAGATAAAAATATTGTGAGGTTTAAAATTTATGATAAAAAATCAATCGCATTTTTTTGTATGTTGTAAGCATTATAATTTACTGCAGAAATATTTTTAATTTGTGATTTATTTGTTTGAAATTTTTGAAGTGAAAAACATGTAATTCCGCTAAGCAAAACCAGCCCCGTACTTACTAACAGCCCAGTTTTTGATTTGAAAAATTTTGTAATTTTTTCGTGAGTATTATTATTTTTCCATAATTTTTTCAGATATAAATTTTGAGCATTTTCATAAAATATTTTGTTAATTATTTCTTCGGACTCTTGGCCAAAATCTCGTTTTATCATCTTTTTGATGTCGTTGATATTATTTACATAAGCCTCTTTGGGCGGTGTGTTATTTTCTCCAAAAAGTCCAAATCTGCCAAGCGGAGCATCGGTGCCGAACATAATTCTGTCCAGTGCATTATTTTCTTTTAAAATTTTTATTACTTGTGATAACGTTGATTTTTGCGGATTATTGCAATCTACCCAAGAAATATCAGCGTATAATTTAGAATTATTTTTAGTGACGGATTCAATTATAAGTTTTGTTGCAAATAATGTGTTTTCGCCTTCGTTTCCGCCAAGATGAGCCATTATGACTGGAACTTTCGGAAATCTTTTCGCTAATTCATATATCTGTGCGGGTTTTGAAACTTTGGTCGCTACTCCTTGTGCCGAGTCAAAAGTTTGACCCGAATGGAATAAACATGGTAAATCGTTTTTCTGTGCAAATTCCATGTAGGGGTTACATAAGGCTGAGTTTGCGGGAAGGTTTAATTGTTCGGGGTGAAATTTTAACCCGTAAAAGACGTTAGGGTTGTCGGAAAACAGTTTTTTAATATTATCAACCGTTCCAAAATTCGGTTGACAGGTGGCAAGTGGAAGGAGTTTGTTATTTCGTTTTGCAAGTTGTGCAAGTTTTATGTTGCCCTCAATTTCATCAGACATAAAATGTATAGGCTCTTGTGTGTTGTTTGTCCTGACCATACAATCCAAATTGGAAACTACGACTTTTTCCACCGTATCACCGTTAGGTAGCGGTTCTTTTGAGAACAGGTCAATATCTTTGGTGTGGTCGTATAAGTTTCCGTTTCGCCACCAATTTCCTGAATGTACATGAGCATCAATTATTTTCCCCGTGAAGGAAATGTTATTAAGTTTCATTATGTCTAAACTCCTACAAAATTAAATATAACAAAAGACCTGTAAAAAATACAGGTCTTTGTTTAAAAAGATTAAATCTTATCGACTATTTAGAGATTGTTTTGAAGATTACGTCAAATGCTTCTGCATCTCTAACTGCCAAGTCTGCCAACATTTTTCTGTTAACAACAACATTAGCTTTTTTGCAAGCGTTTACAAATCTTGAGTAGCTCATTCCACGAGCTCTAACAGCCGCATTGATTCTTACAATCCATAATCTTCTCATATTACGTTTTGTAGTACGTCTGTCTCTGTATGCGTATTTCAACGCTTTCATTACTGCAATATTTGCAACTTTAAAAATTCTGCTTCTTGCACCGATAAAACCTTTAGCAAGTTTTAATATTTTCTTGTGTCTTTTAACACCTGCATTACCACGTTTAATTCTCATTTTTTATGCTCCTATCTTGAATACTTCTTGTATGGTAACTCTTTAGATACCAATGCTGTATGTGACTCAGAAACCTCAACCATCTTGAAAATTCTGCGTTTTCTTGATGCTGATTTGTGTTGGAGCAAGTGGCCTATACCTGCTTGTCTTTTCATAATTTTTCCAGTAGCTGATACTTTGTAACGTTTAGCAGCTGATCTGTGTGTCTTTAATTTTGGCATTTTCTTCTCCTTTTGTTTAAAGTTAGTGACTAAAAAATTATAGGCATACCAAAGCCCATAACTTTCGGCTGAGTTTATTATATTATGCAAAATTCATATTTGCAAGCAGAAAATTAATTTTTATTACGAAGATAATTTTGGGGAAACGAAATTTGCTCTTTTACGTTCAAATTTAGGAGTCAGATTCTGAATAAGATAAAATTTACGCAATTATAAATTGCTCGATTTTTAATCTTTTCAGAATGACGAAATCCTGCAAATCCCACTCAAACGCATTCCGGACTCCGAGCCGGAATCTGTTAATCTGTTGGCAATGTCGGTTGGGCATACTTGCCCAACGGGTGAAAATGCCCCCCTAATTGAGATATATCTCTTTGAAAAGTCGTCAAAATGGCTATGCTGACGGCGTAAAACTAAACAAATTAGTTTAATCCCTTTACGAATGGATTTGGAACGGGCATTTTGTACAGTGTGCTTTTGGGTGTAATACCAAATTGTCTTCCAAGTCGTACATTCTTGCAATCCTTGTATCAAGCGGAGCACCGCATCTTGGACATTTCAATCCGCCCGCCCCGTTTAGGATTAGTTGTTTCAGGCTCTCGATAACTTCAGGTGATACGATATCATTTGCGATATCTTTTTCCAGTTTTTTTATTTCTGAAGGTTCGCATTTCAAAACCTTTGCCAGAGCTTGGCGAACAGTTACGGGCAAAAACAATTCTTTGCCTGATTCCACATCATCAACTATAGTAACGGGAATATTTGCCAAAGCCGCCAATGCTTTTGGGGTTAAATCAAGTTCTTTTCTTTTGGTTTGTATAAATCTTGCTAATGTTTCCATTACAGAATTTTAGCATAATTTGCTCCATATTGTAAATTATTAAGAAATGTTAATTGTGAATTAATCACTGTAAATTATTGCTAATAGTGCATTTGGGTAATTTGTTCTTAAAAAGGTTTAAACAAATCATGCAATTTTGCAAGACGAAAATTGTTTATATAAATACAGGGAAAAAAGAAATCGGGGAAACGGTAAATGTTCAACTACTTATCATTCGCAAATGTTCCATATATGTGTTGTCTTCCGACAGGCATAACGAATTTTGGCGGGGATACCCAAGTGTTTACCATACCTGACGACATTCGAAACGGTCAAATCGGAATGTACTTGAACGGACCAGCATTAGGTTTGTTAAATTGCCCAAACAATACAATATGGAATAACTGGGCCTGTACTCCAATGCCATATTTCGGATTTGGCGGATATTGCTAAACAGGCAAACAAAAAAGGATTTACACTAAAAGGGAAAAATAAAAAGAAAAGGAAACGGGGAAATTATGAGTTACAATTATTTATCTTATGCAAACATACCTTATGTATGCAACAACTTATTACCTGGCGGAATTACAAACTTCGGTGGTGATACTCAAGTTTTCACCGTACCTGACGATATCAGAAACGGTCAAATCGGTATGTATTTGAACCAACCTGCTTTAGATTTGGTAAACACTCAAAACAATACCGTTTGGAACAACTGGGGAGCAACAGGAGTTAATCCTTATTCTGCAACCGCCGGAGCAGCAGGTGGCGGAATTTCAACAACTTCAACCACAGGCAATCCGTTTATTGACAATATGGTAAATATTGCAAATCAATATCAGGCAAATGCTGCACAAAACACTGCAACAGGTGCTTTGAGTGAAATTTCAAAATTCAAACAAGCATTATACGGTCAATTATATAAACAAGGTATTTCAGAAGATGATGCAAATAAAATTAACGCTTACATCACAAAACTTGAAGATGCCGAACAAAAAATGCTGAAAGCCGATGAAGAATACAAAAATGGCACAATCGATGCTTCCGAATACGGAAAAGCAGGTGCTGAGGCTCAAAAAGTTGTAAGCGATATTAAAGGTGAAATTGCTAATACTAAAAATATTGAAGCAACTTTGAAAAATATTGAAAAGGCTTCCGAAAAACTTAGCAGTATCGAAGCAAGAACAGACTTGACCGCTCCTGCTAAAGAAAGACTTAAAGAAATCAAAACAAAATTGAAAGAAATTAAATCAAAGGTTAATGAATTAAAGAAAAATCCTGACAAAAAAGAACCAACCGAAATCAATAACGAATTAAGAAAACTTTGTGTCGAATACAACGCAGTGTTGAGTGCATTAAACCAAATCAGCGGCGGACAAGTGCCTGCTTCAACAACTGCCGGCAATAAAGATAAAGTTGACGGTAGCGACAAAGCAGATAAATCCGACAAGGCTGATAAGGCTGACAAAAAAGACAAAACTCAAAAGACTGAAGGTAAAGGCGGAGATGATGACGACGAAATCGCAGCAGGCGATGTAGAAAGACCGTCATCTTCTAAGACAGGCTATTCAAAAGAAGGTCGTGATATTGTTGACTTGTTCGATAGTGGCAATATTGATGAGGCTTGTGCCAAAATCAATTCTGACAATATTATGGACGTAATGCTTGCTTGGCAAGACTTGTACTCGGCTGAATACAATCAATCCTTTATGGAAAGATTTATAGATAAAGCAGGTTATTCACAAAAACGTAAAATCGGTGCTCAAATTAGAAACGCATTGCGTGACAAAGCCTTAGAATTGGGTATTCACGATGAATGCCGTGAAGATTTGGCAAAAATTAACAAAGAAGTTAAATCAACTTTCTGGTTTAGCAACGGAGTTTCAGAAAATTACGACAACATAATCAAGAAAATTGCGAAAGCAGAAGGTAAAAAATATGTTGAAACACCTAAAAATGACTAAGATTTTCTCATAAGCATCTCATAATATATTCCTAAAATATTCGAAGTGAAAATTTCTAAATTAGATTAAGGTTAGAAAAGTAGTGTAGATTATTTAATCCTGTGGCAGACACAGGATTTTTTTTGTAAATTTTTCGCAATAATAGGAAATTTTTTAATAAAAAAATACTTTATATATATAGGAAAAAAGGATGATTAAGTATGGCTACCAAAATTGTCAGCGAAAATTATTTTAAATATGACCAATCTGATTATGCAAAATCTTTGCGTACGATTTACGGTGAAGACGGGTATAAAAAATATACCGCTAAAATGAACAGCATAATGGCCGGTGAAGAGAATTTAACCAATCCGATTAAGGCTTCAAAAGAAAAATATATTTTTGCGAAAAAAGTTGCATATCAACAGGCTTTGGCAAAATTGGGCAAGTCCGAAAATATTTGGAACGATTACAAGGCAAGTTATAGTGCAAATCTTGCAAAAGCAAGACAAGAAAATAACGGCTACAGTTTAACTTCAGCACAAAAACGAACTGCTTTGGCAAATTCAGGTGACGGAGCAACAACGGCATACAAAAACTTTACGCAGGCACAATCTAATGTTGATGAGGCTTTGAGCCTGTATTTTGATGCAACTCATTCAGGCATGGCTGTGAATATGTTAGGTTAAGAGTTTTTAACCGCATGTATTGATTTTTTTTCTTGAACATATTATTATCTTTTTGTAGAGTGCTTACGCCAATAATCACTCAACAAGAAAAGGAAAAACTAATATGTCAATTAACTTAAAAAACAAACAGGAAATTGTTAAAGAATTCGGAAAGAATGCACAAGACACAGGTTCTTCAGCAGTACAAGTTGCAATGATGACTCAAAAAATTGCTGAATTAACAGAACACTTGAAATCTAACAAAAAAGATTTCGCTACAAAAAGAGGTCTTTTGATGATGGTTGGTAAAAGAAAAAGATTACTTGCTTACATCAAATCACAAAATCTTGACGAATACAGAGAATTGATTAAAAAATTAGGTATCAGAGGTTAATCTGAACAACATTTTAAAAGGCTGATCTTAAACGGGTCAGCCTTTTTTAGTAGGTATTTTGAGTGAACTTAGCAGAGGCTTTATGAAAACATTGAAATCAATGCGTTTACATATCGGGATTTTCGGAAAAACCAATGTCGGGAAATCGTCATTTTTAAATAGAGTAACCAATCAGGAAATCTCTATCGTTTCTGATATTGCGGGAACGACAACCGACGTTGTCGAAAAATCAATGGAACTTTTACCGATTGGACCCGTAAATTTCCTTGATACTGCGGGGATTGACGATATTTCGGTTCTTGGTGCGGAACGTATTGAAAAAACAATGAAAATCTTAAATAGAACTGATGTTGCGGTTTTGATTTGCGAAAATAGTGGATTGAGCGAATATGAACAAAATTTGATTGAAAAATTCAAAGAGTTAGAAATTCCGTTTTGCATAATTGTTAATAAAATTGATGTTTCGCCGATTAGTGACGAAAAGTTAGACGAAATTAAAAATATCACTCCGAACTTCTTAACAACTTCGTTTTTAAATGATGAGGATTTTGTTTCCAAATTGAAAGATTTGCTGGTGAAAATTTTGCCAAATGATTTTGTAAATTCCCCGAGTTTGATAAAAGATGTTGTTTTGCCGAAAAGTACGGTAGTCCTTGTAATTCCGATTGATAAAGAAGCCCCGAAGGGTAGAATTATCTTGCCACAAGTTCAGACATTGAGAGAACTTTTGGATAATAATTGTTCGGCTGTTGTTTCGACTGAGGTTGATTTGGCTGAAACTCTTACAAAATTAAAAAATTCACCTGATTTGGTGATTACGGATTCTCAGGCGTTTAAGCAGGTGGCAGAAATTGTACCCAAAGAGGTGAAATTGACTTCGTTTTCTATCCTTTTTGCAAGAATGAAAGGCAATTTGTCGGCGTTTGTGAAGGGGGCTGAAGCGATTGCGAACTTGCAGGACGGCGATAGGGTTTTGATTTTGGAAAGTTGCACACATCACCCTGTTGAAGACGATATCGGGCGGGTGAAAATTCCAAGATTGCTAAAACAAAAGACTGGTAAGGAGTTGATTTTTGATAATATTTCGGGACATGATTTTCCTGAGGTAAGCGGGTATAAACTCATTGTTCATTGTGGTGCGTGTATGACCAATCGCAAAGAGGTTTTGTCAAGAATTTTGCGAGCAAACGGTGCGGGCGTTCCAATTACAAATTACGGCATAGTAATTTCGTATTGTTTAGGTATTTTGCCAAGGGCGATTGAGATTTTTGCAGAAAGATAAAGTGTAACAAAAGCTTAACAAATGAAGAGAAAAAATTAAAGAAATCGAGTAGGA
>OIYG01000413.1_pt1 | contig 42901 bp, 35 predicted proteins | sample 1587861 | NCBI WGS metagenome assembly OIYG01 (sample SAMN03283272) | human gut metagenome | biome: human-associated habitat; material: feces | host: Homo sapiens | place: Peru | collected 2012
CAGTATTTACTTTATTTCTTTTAAATAATTTACTAAATATACTCATAATTTACCCCCTTAATTAGCTTTATATGATACCATATAAAGTACATAATGTCAATTTATTAAGTGAATATCCGTTGATGGTGCAAACTTAAAAGTTTTATATCTGCCCATTTTGCAAATAGAGATTCCACATCTGAATGGTAGCACGGTCTTTGAGTTACATTATACACTTCTTCTAAAATTTTATTTATAATTTTTCTTCTACAAACCTCAAAACCTTCAGCATAAATGTTAGGAAAATAAGTTAATAATTCAAATGCAGAATAATCCATTCTTACACATATAGAAAAGTTATTTACTTTAAAAATAATATACTTAGTCTGGCAGTTACAATAACCTTGTGAATCCTGATAAAATAGTTCTTTTAACAATTCATAAAAACATTCTTCGTTAAGCATCTCTTCATTTAAAATGTTATCAAATATTATTTTTTCAAAACGATGTCTAGTACCATTACTAGATTTAAAAGTTAATTTCTCAATTGGATGTTTAGTATTTATACATAAAGTTGATATTTTATTATCTACATTCACAATATAGAGTTCTTTATAGTTTAAATCTTTTTCAATTGTTAAGTTAAAATCATGATCACTGAAAAATCTAGGATCATTTTGTTCATACACCTTACTTAATTCAGTAAGATTTATGTAATTAAGAGTAGAAGGTATGTATATTTTACATTCTTCACAATCTAAGATTTCATATATCTCACGAATATAATCACTTTCACTTGCGTCTGTCTTGCCATCAAAAGTATTTGGAAAGAATCTTTTTACTCTAATTACACCTTCATACATTTTTTTAATTTCTTTTTCAGAACATTCCACATATAAAAGATTATAAAGTGAACTTAAAGCCTGAACAAATTCATCGTCAGATGTTCCTTTTTTATATATTTGCATAACACTTTTTAAAGGAATATATTCTTCCCAATCATAAAGTTTTTCATAAAATACTACTCCTGCATCTCTAAAATAGTTTCTATCTACAAAGAATTTTTCAAAAAATTCTTTTATTATTTTTGGATTATTCAATGAAAAAATTATACCTAAAATTATTCGATTTTCAAATGTATTTTGATTAGAACAACTTATTAATTTTCTTAATAATTTTACTAATCTTTCATATTCATTAATTCTAAAATTAACAAATTCCTTAGAATATATATCAAGCACCTTTTTATCCTTATCTTTAGCAAAAACATCAATTTCGCTTAGAATAAGATTTTCATAATATTCAAGTTCTTCTTTATAAAAAGTTAGAAAATTTATACCAACTAAATTTTTTATATGGTTTTCTTTTATGCTTAAATATTTATAATCATAAATCGTTTTAATGAAATCTTTATTTTCTTTACTAGTTATCTCTTTTAAAGCCATATATTTATCTATTATAGTATTTAATTTTTGAATTTTCACTTCGATTGTTGTATGTGTTTCTTTAATGCTTTCAAATTCACTTTCTAAATCAAAATTATTTGTAAATAAATATTTTTCTAATATTAATTCATTTGCTATTACACTTGAGATAGACACATCACTTTTACAGTTTAGTCCGTAAACATTCATATATCTTTCTAACCTTTTGTTTCTTTTAAATAAATAAGCTTCCTCATCGGCTTCTTTTAATTCACTATAATTAATAATACTTGAATAACTATTTATCTCCATATTTAGTGCATTAAAGTTATTTTGACACATTACTATATTCATTTCTAAATTAGTTATTTCACTTTTGATAGCTTCCCTTTTATTTTTAGAAAAGATATATTTTTTATGAAGTTCATTTAGTACTTTTAATTTTATGAATACTTCATTTTTATAATTGTTTATCTCATTTTGATAATGTCTTAATTTTAAATAAAGAATTTTAATATTTATATTATTTCTTTCTTCACTATTATTTACTAAGTCTAAAGTATAATCTAATTCAAATAATAATTTATTTATTATTTCGGTATATAGTTTTACGTTTATTTCTTCCTTTAAATTTAAGTCTTTACTTGTTATAGTTTTGTGAGTATTTAATACTTCTTTGTAACTATCAGTAAATTCTCTATAAACTCTTTTGTTTTCTTCCTCTTCATAAAAAGATTTATCTGGGTAAACTATAAAACTATTTAGATTTATTAGACCTAATGCTTCAGTATTTACTTTATTTCTTTTAAATAATTTGCTAAATATACTCATAATTTACCCCCTTGATTAGTTATGTATGATACCATATAAAGTACAAGAAGTCAAATTAAAAAAAGTCACTTTTGAGTGACTATTAAAGTTTTTTCATTAAACTATATGTGTTTACTATTTCGCTTAAGTTTTCTTTGTGGTATGTCTTTTTTATTTCTTCAATTATTTGGGAATATACATCAAATTTTATTTTTGAAAGATTTCTTCTCCAAGCAATTGGTGTTTTGTATATTTTTCTTAAGTAAACATAACTTGTTGGTTTTCTGGGTGTAGTGTATTCATATAAAAGATCTGTTTTATGATTGATGAAAAAGTATTTATAGTTATAGTATTTAAAACTGTCATTACCTGTTATTAAGTGAAGAAAATAATCGTATTCATCATCACTATAAATTACTAAGCAGGGTCTACCTGTTTTATATGCGTGGTCTAGTTCATATTTTCTATTAACATTATTATAAAATACCAAATTCCTAACTAATACTATATTTCCTACTATACTATTTTCATATGATTCCATTGTTATCCCCCTTACTGCTAAAAATATCTATTTTTATAGGTATCATAAACAAGTGATCTTATTTTTGTGGTTCTTTTAATTTTATAGTTTTTGTACCAAGTTATTTTAGTTAACTTTTCATCATTAACTATTTTATAACTACTTTCTTCTTCCTCAAAACCATCTATAATTCTAGCACTTTGATTACAAAATGGACAATTATAAATCTTTACCACAATACTTCCTCCGTATTTAATATACCACATTTTCTTTATAATTCAAAGAAAAAGTTAGTTAAATAATTTATCTAAACTTACTATACTTATTCCTTTAGCATTTATAACCTTTATAAGTGCATTTAATTCTTTAAGTGTTATATTGTTTTCACTTAGTACATAAAACTTTCCTTTTTCTAAATCAGTTTTAACATTTAATAAGATATTACTTCTATATATTTCGTTACTTCTTAATAAAATAGCTTTTCCTTTTTTACAGTCATTTAAGTTATCGTTAGAACTAGTTTCTATACAGTATTTATTCATTTTTACTTCATTCATAAAGTTATAGTAAGTATTAAAATTATTGCCATCATTTACTATATAGTTACCATTTTTAAGTGTTTTTTCAAAGTATTCCTTATTCTTTTCTAATATATTTCCATCTGTTATTATTCCTAAACTAATATTACTTTGTTTACCAATTTCTAATATTTCATTTAATAAACTAGTATCATTTACTTTAATTAATAAACTAATCATATTTTTAGATTCATTACCTTTTATTATATAGTTATCTTTAGCACTTTCTACATTTATTTTACAAGTTAATTCATTAAATACTAGTTTACTTTCATCAAATTCTTTGCCTTGCATATTTGAGTAAGACATTTCTATATTTACTTCTTTACCACTAGAACCTAATACTACTTCATTATTTTTAATATAGCCTTCTTTACAATTAGTTTTATTTTTTTCATTATATTTTTTTATTTCTATCATTACTGGATCTTTAGCATTCATTATTTTTGTTACTTTATTAGTATAATAGAAACTACAAAGTGCGAATGTTAACAGACCAATATATTCAAAATATTTTTTCAAAATAAACCACCTACTTAATAGTACGCGGTTTAAATTTTTTTATTATCTATTTTTTGCAATTAGTTTTTTTACTACTTTATCTTTACCAGTCATTTCTTCATATGGTTTTGTTTTTAATTCTTCCTTATATAGGTCAATTGGGTCTATTGTTTGATGTTTAGTTATTTGACTACATCTAAAGCAATAACAATATTTAAATCCCTTTATTTTTACATATTTTCTTACTTCTTTAAAAGGATATATGTATCCACATTCACTACACATTAGTTCTTTTTGTTTTAATTTATTTTTCATTACTACTCCCCTGATATATTATATTATTTTATTACGTTTAAATTACCCATATAAGGCCTTAGTACTTCTGGAATTGTTACACTTCCATCTTCGTTATAGTTATTTTCTATTACGGCAATCATTCCTCTTGGTGAAGCAATTACTGTGTTGTTTAATGTCGTTACGAATTTTGTACCATTTATTCCTTTACTTCTTATTCCTAATCTTCTTGCTTGAGCATCTCCTAGTATACTACAAGAACCAATTTCATAGTATTTTTGTTGTCTTGGACTCCAAGCTTCTACATCTGCAGATTTTTGTTTTAAGTCTGCTAAGTCTCCACTACAGCATTCTAATGTTCTTACAGGTACATTCATACTTCTAAAGAATTCTACTGTATAAGAAAGCATTTTATTATACCAGTCCATTCCTTCTTCTTTAGTACAAAGTACTATCATTTCTTCTTTTTCAAACTGATGAACCCTGTAAACTCCTCTTTCTTCAATACCGTGAGCACCTACTTCTTTTCTAAAGCAAGGGCTATATGATGTTAGTGTGATAGGAAGATTTTCTTCATTTATTATTTGACCTTTGTATTTACCTATCATTGAATGTTCACTTGTACCAATTAAGTATAAGTCTTCATTTTCTATTTTGTACATCATAGCGTCCATTTCTTCAAAACTCATTACACCATTTACCACATCACTTCTTATCATAAATGGTGGTACACAATAAGTAAAACCTTTTTCTATCATAAAGTCTCTAGCATAACTTAATACTGCTGAGTGAAGCCTTGCTACATTTCCCATTAAATAATAAAATCCATTACCACTAGTTCTTCCAGCACTTTCTTTATCTAAACCACTTAATTTTTCTAGTATATCTGCGTGATAAGGTACTTCATATGATGGGACTGTAGCTTCTCCAAATCTTTCTATTTCAACGTTTTCACTATCATCTTTACCAATAGGTACACTTTCATCAATTATATTAGGTATTTTATACATAATACTTTTAATTTTAGGTTCATAATCTTCTTCAAGTTCTTCAAGTTCTTTTATTCTACCTGATATTTCACTTATTCTTTTTTTATTATTTTCTATTTCAGTTACTTTATTTTCTTTTATAAGAAAACCTATTTCACTACTTAATTTATTTTTCTCATTTCTTAAGTCATCTGCTTCTTTTTTAGCATTTCTAAATTTTATATCTAGTTCATATACTTCATCGACTAGTGGAATGCGGTCGTCCTTAAATTTTTTCTTTATATTTTCTTTTACTAATTCTCTATTTTCTCTTATTAAATTAATATCTATCATTTTTTAAGTATCCTTTCAAATCTATATTCTTGACCAGTTTTATTGTCTGGTCTATTTTTTACACTTTCTTCATCTAAAAACATACTAAGTGGTCTTATCCAAATTTCTCCACCGTGTTCGTAGACTACCATTTCTTCTAGAGTTTCCGAGGACTTACCAACTGCTATTACAGTTATTACATTTCCTTTAAAATGTCTCCATATACTATTAGTCTCTACTTTTATATTTCTCATATTACTCCTTTCTAAAGACAAAAAGCACCTACCTCAAATGAGCCTAAGAGGCGGTGCCATCACTTTTTTAACTTAATTAGATAACGGCTGTTAACCGGCTAGTATTAGTAGCACTAAAGAATAGATTTCACTTTCTTCTACTACTAGTTTACACCATCCACTAGCTCTCTATAAGTATTCAAAGGTTACTTATTTCTTTTTCGTTTTTACTCTTTAATTATAAAATAATTTTTTTAAATATTCAAGTATTAATTGTTACTAAAATATTCAAGTATTATCTGTAAACTTGTACTTTTCTTATAGTATAAAGCAGTATCAAATTTTTAAAATTTTGATTATGCCTTATTAGTTATAAAGATAACGATTTTATGTGTATTTCCATATCGTTTTGTGCATTATTTAGCACAGATAAAATTTTTAAAAATTAGAGAATTTTTGTTTGTTTTTTTCTTACATTTTGTATTGCAATTACTTTTTTCTTATGCTATTATAACTTATGAGGAACAGGAGTGTTCGGGTGCTTGCCAACCTAACCGGGGGCTTTTGGCTGAAGGAAAGGATGGTGGTAAGAGTATGAGTAAGAGGAAATTTATTATAAAAGGTACTTAACCATACTATTATCATTTTATTGATAATAGTTTTAATACTATTTATTAATAAAATAAGCATCTATCCCTTAGGATAAATGCAAACCGTAAATTAGGCAAGCATTCGAATTAACGAATGTTCCTTTTTTATTTTATGAAGATTTCTCTTCTGTATTTATTATATAAAATATTATGGTGTTTTTCAAGTACTTCATATTATCTATTTATTTAAAAATATGCTTATTATTAATAGAAATGCTAAGTCAAATTTATATTTTAAAAATGTTTTACTTTCATAAGTAGATACAAGTAAGTCTGATATCATTACTATATAGCCTTCTTTACTTTTTGGTTTACCTACTTTTAAAGGTAAGTTTCTATTGTCTTTATTAAAGAAGGCCATTTTCTTAAGTAGCATATGATGAAACATATGAGTTTCTATAGCACTTATTTCTTCTTCAGAAATATTATAAAAGTTGTATGCATTTACTGCTGCTGTATGGGGGTGATTTAAGTAGTCATTTTCTTCTTTTAATGTCCTTTTCCCATAGAATAAATCGTGTAAAAGTCCTGCTGTTGTAGCAACTTTAGTATCTGCTTTAAATACTTTAGATAATATATAGCAAAGTTTAGATACTTTTACTAAATGATTATATTTAGTTCCCCCGTGATGAAAGTCATTCATAGTTAGTTTAAATCTATAATCATTTACTATATCATTTGTAATTTCTTTATATTCATTTTTACATTTATTTATCATTTTTCTTCTTCCCTAATGAACATAATTATACAATATTTATTCATTTTCTTCAAGTCCAGTAGTCTCTTCATTATTTAAGGATGATTTATATTCATCTATTTTTTTATTTAAGTAGTTAAAGTAATTTAGTTTTATAGAACTTGTGCTTATACTTATTTTCATAGTTACTAGTTCATTTATTTTTTGTACTTCTTCTACAGTATATTCTTTATTAGTAAAGTAAGTTATTTTACTTGTACTAGCATCATAGTATGCTATTTCATTTTTCCAAGAACCATCTGCAAATACTACTCTTGATGTATAGTCTTCACTAAATAAGTCAGTTCCCATATATAGTCTTGGATCATATTCTACTCCCATAAGATTTGCTATTGTAGGTAGTAAATTTATGTATGAAGTGTAAGAATCAAATTCTTTATTTTGCATAGTAGAATTATATATTACAAATGGTGTTTTTTCTCTTTCATAGTCATCTAAATCATGATTTATAAATTCACTTAAATAGTCATTTTTTAATCCATATGGATAATGATCAGCAAGAAGAACAATAACAGTATTATCTAATTCTCCACTTTCAGTTAGTTTATCCATCATTACTCCGATTGCATCATCCAGTACTTTTAATTTACTAAAATATCTACTAACCGGTTTGCTGTATCCTTCACTCATAAAATAGTCTTTGTGAAGGTCTCCTAGTTCTGAACTTGTAATATATGGTTGATGACTTGTTACAGTTGTTAGCCAAGCCAAGTAAGGAGTGCTTTTATCTTCTCTATTTGTTATATAGTCAAATGCTTTTGTAAAGAATTCTACATCACTAGGCCACTCTCCATATACTCCTTTAATAGACATATTTAAATCATCTATGTCTAGATATTTATCACTTCTCATATTAGAATGTATTGTATTTCTTTTATAGTACCATTCAGTAAAATCGTGCATACTTACTGTGTTATAACCAGAGTCTTTAAATACTCCAAACATACTTTCAAAATATGTATTTTCTTTATACACATTAGATGTACAAGTATTATATATTGAGAATAAACTAGTCATTGCACTAAATTCATTGTTCCCAGTAGCACAGCTATTTCTTGGACTATAGTGATTTACCCAGTGCCAACCATTTGAATATAAGTTATAGAAATTAGGAAAATACTTTTCATTTATTATTCCTTCATTAACACTTTCCATTAATATTACTACAACATTTTTACCTTTAAACATACCTGTATAATCATTATAATCAGTTACTTTTTGATTAGCATAGAAACTATTTAAATAACTATATTTTTTATTTTCATCTGATGAAGCAAGTTCACTTAAAACTGGAAGCACGTCTCTAGTTGGTTTCTCTATTGGCCCCGTATTATTATTTGATGATATTATCTCTTCATCTACTGGAAATATAAATGTTTTAAAGTCTCTAATTCCAAAAATAACAGGTCCAAGTTCGTGAACTGCAATAGTAGGTACACTTGGATTATAAAATAAATCTACAGTTTTTTTTGTCTGAAATTTATTTTGCATAAATTTTGCTCTTAGAGTAAAACTATATAATAAAGATAATATAATAACTATCACTACTAAAATTAAATTTCTTTTAGCTGGTTTAACTCTATAATACTTCTTTTTTCTAAGTAAAATATAATAAACTATATAAAGTATAAGAGGTATAAAAATTAAATAATAAGTTAATTTAAAACTAGACAAAAAGTCTACAATATAATTAGTTACTGCACCAAATTGACTTGATGTATGAAATGATATATATACTCCTAAAAAGTTAATAAAACCTAATTGCATAAATGTATAAGCAGTATAGATTAATACAAAAATTATACTTAATATATTTCTAACTCTTCTATTTTTAAATAAGTTAAAAATATATACAAAAATTATGCTTATAATACTAACACTTATTAAAATTCTTATAGTTGAATAAGATATTATATTAAAGTTATTTAATACTTTAAAAAGCATTTCTATACTAAATAAAGTTATTATCATTATTAATAAATTATATATGTATTTATCTTTTATTTTCATTTATACTTCACTTCCATTTAAATATATTATCACAAAGTTTTATTAACTTCTACTTTTTTATATTAAATTTCATCTTTTTTTACAGAAAAAACTGGATATGTATTCCAGCTTTTTTAGTCTTCACTTTTTAGTTCAAACATTATATCTCTAAGTTCCATAGCACGTTCAAAGTCTAGTTCACTTGCTGCTTTTTTCATTTCTATTTCTATATTCTTTATCATTTGTTTTTTATCACTAGCACTCATTTTTTCTTTCTTTTTATTTTCTTTAGATATTTCATTAGTAATAACTTCTCTTATATCTTTTATTATTGTTTTAGGTACTATGTTATGTTCTAAATTATATTTTTCTTGTACACTTCTTCTTCTTTGAGTTTCTTTTATTGCTTCATTCATAGCATCACTATAAGTATCAGCATACATTATAACTTTACCACTAGCATTTCTAGCACATCTACCTATTGTTTGTATTAGGCTTCTTGTACTTCTTAAAAATCCTTGTTTATCAGCATCCATTATTGCAATTAGACTTACTTCTGGTATATCTATACCTTCTCTTAAAAGATTTATTCCCACGACTACATCATATGTGCCTAGTCTTAAATTTCTAATTATATTCATTCTTTCAAGAGTTTTAATTTCATTATGTAAGTATGCCACTTTAATTCCTACTTCTTTTAAATAGTTAGTTAACTCTTCTGCCATTCTTATTGTTAGAGTTGTTATAAGTACTCTTTCATTTTTTTCTATTCTTTCATTAATTTCACCTATTAAGTCATCTATTTGTCCCTTAGTTTTTCTAACTTCAATAAGCGGATCTAATAGTCCAGTTGGACGTATGATTTGTTCAGTACATTTGTTATTAACTAGTTCTAGTTCATAGTCTCCTGGTGTTGCACTTACAAATATTGCTTCATTTATTTTTTTAGTAAATTCTTCAAATTTAAGTGGTCTGTTGTCAAGTGCACTTGGTAGTCTAAAGCCATAGTCTACAAGAGTTTGCTTTCTCATTCTGTCCCCATTATACATAGCCCTTACTTGCGGTAAAGTAACGTGACTTTCATCTACTACTAATAAATAGTCTTCTGGAAAGAAATCCATTAATGTTGTTGGAGTTTCCCCTTCTTCTCTAAGTGCCATATGTCTACTATAGTTTTCAATCCCATGACAGAATCCAGTTTCTCTAAGCATCTCTAGGTCATACATTGTTCTTTGCTTTAGTCTTTCTTTTTCAACTATTTTACCTTCTTTATCAAGAACTTCTAGTCTTTCCTTTAGTTCTTTTTCAATACGTTTAATTGCTTCTTTAAGTTTTTCATCACTAGTTACAAAGTGACTTGCAGGGAATATACTAACACTTTTCTTATCATTTAGTATAACTCCAGTTAATGTATCAAACTCACTTATTCTCTCTACTTCATCTCCAAATAATTCTATTCTTATACCATTTTTTCTTTCATATACAGGTATTATTTCAATAGTATCCCCGTGAGCCCTGAAAGTACCACGTTTAAAATCTATTGTACTTCTTTCATAAAGCATATTAACTAATTTTTCTAATAGTTCATCTCTATCTATAGTGTCTCCCACTGATAAAGATAACATTTTATTTTTATATTCCTCTACTTCACCTATACCATATATACAAGATACACTAGCTACTACTATTACATCTCTTCTTTTTAAAAGACTACTAGTAGCTGCGTGTCTAAGTTCATCTATTTCATCATTAATTGAAGAGTCTTTTTCTATATATAAGTCTTTACTAGGCACGTATGCTTCTGGCTGGTAGTAGTCGTAGTAAGATACAAAATACTCCACTTTGTTGTTTGGAAACAATTCTTTTAATTCTCCATACAATTGACCTGCTAGAGTTTTATTATGAGCAAGTACTAAAGTTGGTTTATTTGTTTCTTTAATAACATTTGCTATTGTAAAAGTTTTACCTGTTCCAGTAGCACCTAATAGTACTTGATACTTTTTATTTTCATTAAGTCCTTTAACAAGTTCATCTATTGCTTTTGGTTGGTCTCCACTAGGACTATATTTACTTACTAATTCAAACATAACATTCCTCCTCAAATATATTTTTTACAACTTTTCTAACATATATTCTATCATTATAGTAAGTCATAAACAAGCATAAAAAAAGCAAAGAGTTTTCTTTTCATAGAGAGATACTATAAGGTGAACAAATAAAAATATTTCTGTCTTACTAGTTAACTATTTTTCATAATTCATTTAACTAATATTTCTTTTTAGCAATATACTGTCACTATTATTCTAAAACTATTAATATAATTTATTTTTCTTCTCCTTTATAATTATCAGCCAATTATTAGTCCATAAATTTGTACTCACTCATATGAGCAAAAGATAATTTGATAGACACTGCCGGCCAATTTGGATAGTATTCTCGCCAAATTATTATTTTTTATTCAATATTGAAAATATGTTCATTTTTTGTTAACTTTATCTACCCTATCTGTTATAGTTTTTATGAAAGCAGGAAGTGCTGGGTGTCTACCTACCAATCTGGGGACTTTGGCTGAAGGAAAGGTAGTAGTAATTATGCCGAGAAGGAAATTTATTTTAAAAGTACTTAATCGCATAATTAACATTTGGATAGTTATTATTTTAATACTTCTAATTATAAAAATAGACATCTATCCCTTAGGATAAATGTCATACCACACAGGTAGACATTCAGTAACTGAATGCTTCCTTTTTATTTTGTAAAGATTTCTCTTCTGTATTCATTATACTAAATTTTCAATTTTAGAACGAGGAGTTTTGTGTAAATCTATAAATTAGTACGACGATAATAGTCTCTATCTTGTGGTACCATATTTATAAACTTAAATAATTCTTCAGTAAAGTTTTCTTTTTTAACTACAAACATTCCATTAGCACCCACAAAGGTATCAGCTTTTTCATCTACTTTGTTTATTCCAGGTAAATTATTTACCATTTCAATGTTACATAGTTTTGGAATGTGATAGCTTATTTTCATAGTGTCTTTTTCTTCTTCTATTTCTATACTTAATGCGTGTCCACGGTCTCTTACCATCATTAATGTTTTTGCAGAGCTACTCAGTCCTACTATTAGTGTTTCCCCTACATCTAAGTCTAATGGTATTGTGTTATATATTAGTTCAGATATTTTAGTTTTTCTACCATATAGTGCAATTGGATATTCATAAATATTTTGTTTACAGCCTAAAAATGGTACGCTTGTGTATATGTTTTCATTATTAACTATGTATGCGTGTACTGCATGAAGTAATTCATTTAATGATGAGCAATTCATAAGTAAACTGTCTAAACTTTCCCTTTCGATTTTTTGCCCGATAGTATTTGCTTTTACTCTATCTACGAATTCTGGTTTCATATTACTTATACATACTTTATAGAAATTACTCATTTTATCATAATCATAGTTTGTTTCTAATAGTATTTTTTCGAATATTTGAAATAAGTCATCTACTTTTCTAATAGCGGGAATTCCCATTTTAAAGTCATTTAGTATAGTAAGAATTTCTATATGTATATCTTTTAATGTATTATATAGTTTATCTCCATATTTAATTCTTGTATCTAAATTATATTTGTCACTTTCATTTGGTGCTAGGTCATATAAATCTTTTTTTATTCTTGTATCACATATAAAGAAATGCTCGAGTTTTATTTGGTTTGAATCCATTATTTATCCTCCCTAGTTAACTCTTTTATTATTTTATTTTGATTTGCTATTATATTGTCCATTTTATCGTGTAATTCTTCTAGTATTAGTTCACTTTTTAAATCAGTTTTATAGTCATTCATACTTCTCATACTATCTCTTTTAGCAGCGCGATTTTGACTCATCATTATTATTGGTGCTTGAAGAGCAGCTATGCAAGATAGTACTAAGTTAAGCAATATAAAAGGAAATGGGTCTAGGTTTTTAAATATATATAGATTAAGTAATATCCAAAGTATTAGAAATAAAGTAAACCCTATTATGAAGCCCCAACTACCAGCTACATTTGTAATTTTATCTGCTACTTTGTCTCCTACTTTTTCATTATCTTTTGATAATTTATCTACATCTATTGCAATTGGATTATCTACTAACATATCCAAAAGCTCATTTTCATCTTCAGTCTCTAAGTTTTGATTTAGTAACATTTTTACTATTTCTTTTTTTGTTTTTTTCTTTTCCATTATTATCACCTATATTTATTTTACTACGTGTTTTGTGATTTACAAAATAGATTAACACGAGTTTTACAATTATTTACACTAAAGACTTGTATAAAAAAAGAATTTCCTATGAATTATGGAAATTCTCTATTAGTGATATTACTTTTTTTATATTGTCTGGAGTAAACGGTTTATTTAGTACATCTAGAACATTATATCCTATTACTTCTCTTATTGCTTCTTTAGTGTCATTACCTGTTATTATAACAACTGGTATTTTTTCAATTAAATCGTTATCTGTTAAGTATTTAAGTACATCTATCCCATTACTTTTAGGCATATTTATATCAAGTAAGATTGCATATATGTTTTCATTTACTTTGTTCACAGCTTCAATACCATTATTTGCTCTTACAACATTGTAATCATTCTTTACTAAGTTTTCTATGTAGTTTATTATTATATTTGAGTCATCTACAACAAGTAATGTCTTTTTAAGAGTAGTACTATGAAGGTAATCTTTTAAGTCATTTTTAAGAGTTCCTACAGCATTTATAAGTTCTATAAAGTTATTTTTAATATAGTCTATATTACCTTCTTTTCCTTTAAGTTCGTGATTATAGAATAAGTCAGATAATTTATTTAATCCTAAGTATCTAGTTTCACTCTTAAGACTATGCGCTAAGATGGTATAACTACTTATTTCTCCATTATTCTTATAACTTTCAAGTTCATCTAATTTTTTATCTATTCCATTTAAGAATTCTATTAGATTATCACTATATGCTTCCATATCTCCCCAAAAGTTTAGTACTTCATCTACATTAATACCAGCATTTCTTAAATATTCATTATTCATTTTTTTCTTCTCCTTTCAAATATTTATTTAGAATAATTCCTAATTTATTTCTATCTATTGGTTTTGATAGATAGTCATTAAATCCCTCTTTTAAATATTTTTCTTCTATTCCTTCTACTGCATCTGCCGTTAGCGCTATTACTGGAACTTTTTTATCATCTATTCTTATTCTTTTAAGAGTTTCTATTCCATTCATTAAAGGCATCATTATGTCCATAAGTATTATATCATATTTATTGGTTTTACATAAGTCTAAGCATTCTTGTCCACTTGTTGAAGTCATTACATTCGCATTAAACGTTTTTAAAACATTTTGCGCTACACGAAGGTTTAATTTTGAGTCATCTACTACTAATATGTTTTTACCTGTAAAGTCATAATTTAAAGTTCCTTCTTTTACTTCTTCTAAACTAATTTCGTTTTCTTCTTTTATTATTTCTTGTACAAATACAAACTTGAATGAAGAACCTTCTCCATATTTACTTGTTACTGTAATTTTACCACCCATTAAATTAGCTAAACTTTGTGTTATAGCAAGTCCAAGTCCTGTTCCTTCTATACTGCTATTTTTGTCTTCATCTAATCTTTCAAATTTTTCAAATAGTCTATCTAAATCTTCTGGTTTTATTCCACGACCACTATCGGTTACTGTTACATACAAATAACATTTATTATTTTTAAAATCATTTAATGAATTTACTTTATATGAAATATATCCTTCATCTGTATATTTTACTGCATTAGTTAAAAGGTTTAATACTATTTGCTTTATTTTACCAGTATCTCCTTTAAGAGTACCTGGCAAGTCACTTGCTAAATGAGTTTCAAAAGTAATGTTTTTGTCTCCTATTCTAGGTATTACCATTGTACCTAAAGAATTAAATAAGTCATATGGATTATATTCTTTGTTTATTAGTTCCATTTTACCTGCTTCAATTTTACTTATATCAAGTACCCCATTTACAAGTTCTAATAGGTTATGAGACGCACTTACGATATCTTTGGCAAAACTTTTAGATTCTTCATCTAATCCTTCTTTAGTTTCCAACAGTTCACTAAAGCATACTATTGCATTTAATGGAGTTCTAAGTTCGTGTGACATACTACTTAGAAATTCACTTTTTGCTTTATTTGCTTTTTCTGCTGAACTCTTTGCTACTTCTAATTCTTTTACCAATTTAACGTCTGGGTTTTCGATTGTGAAAAACATTATTAAGTTAACATAAGAAATTACAGCTGATGTGAATAAAAATGTTGGATTATATTTTTTTATTACAAGTGATATTCCTAGTAAAATGATTAGTAAATATAATGGTGCATATTTTTTATTAATAATTTTAAATTTAAATAGACTTACCATTATAATTAGTAACAAATATATAACAAATACATACATAGCAAAGTCTACTGCTATACCTGTAACTCCCATTTGACCACCCTGATTAATTATGTTAATTGGTAGTATCCACATAACTATTATTAATATTATGTTTATAATAAATGTACTTTTTAAAATTATATTATAATATTTAAGTACTTTATCTTTAGTAATACTTATCTTAAAGAAATATATAAACATTAACCATATCCATAAAATATACATAGAAAAATCAATTTTATTTAGTAAAAATATAACTGCTTCACTATTCGGGCTTACATAACCTATTAGAAGAATTATAAAAAGTAATAAACTATCAATAAGGCTGCTAATTAATAAATATGTATAAATTTTAGTTTCATCATTTTCGGCTCTTTTTTTGGAGAAAAATATTGTAATTAGTAAAGTAGCCAAAATTAAAGCACAACCTGGTATATATAAGTTAGGCATAACTTTCACCTCTTTATTATAATCATTATAACAAAAAAAATTAACCAAAACAATTATTTAGTTAATTTTTTAATATTTTCAAACACTTCTTCTTCAGTTATATAATCTTTATATACAAATTGACTTTCAAATTCGGGATCTAATTTTGGATATTCTGTATATATTTTATTTAAATATTCTTCATAATAATTAGCAGGTATTTCTTCTCTTTTAGTTTGTCCAAAACTTTCCCATATAGTCCATTTCATAGTAGCCATTGTGTCTCTTAGATATTCTCTAGCTTGATTTATATCAGCACCATAATAGATAAATATTGGTTTACCTATATACATATACCATTTATTATCTGTGTATTCAGTTACTAATGGCACTATTGGATTACCGCTTATAATTGAAGTTTCGATTACTCCACTATAAATATTGTTCATTGGGTTACTTGGTGTTACATTCCAAGTCGCTTCTGGGAATATTAATGTATCCTTTCCTTGACAAGATAATTTAAGTAATTCATCAAATGATTTTCTTTTATCTTCTTTACTTGTTCTATCTACAAATACAACTCCATTTAATTTGAATAATGCTCCATTAATATCGTTTTCTATTTCATTTCCTGCATATACATAATATTGATTCCTGGCTACTTCAATAACAAAAGGCATATCGTGTGAATTGGTATGATTACAAGCATATATTACTGGTCCATTATAATTATTTTGATTCCATTCATTTTTAAATATCACTATTTTATTTGGGTCTTTATTTGTTCCATTTAAATTTTTAGCAACAACTTTTATTAATGGATTAAATATTTGATGCACTTTGTGAGCTAGTTTATTTTCTTTTAATCCAGTATAATATTCTCTTAATTCATCATAATATTTTCTTTTTTGTTCTAAATTCATTTTTTCTATTTCTTTTTTACTTAATCTTTCCATAATTTCCCCCTTAAATCAAAAGTGTACTTATTATAGCACACTTTAACTGATTATGCAAACCTACATTTTTCTTGGCTCTTCTATTCCTAAAATATTTATTAATTTAAATCCGATATTATATACAAGTTCAGCAAGTCCTAACCAAGATTGTCTTTTTAGTTCATCAGTTTCTGTCAAAATTCTGTTAGATGTATAAAAATTATTGAAAACATTTATAAGCTGATACAAATACTCTGATATGTCATTAAGAGATTTGATTCTAAAAGATTTATCTAATACTGAAAAGATTTCAAGTATTTTAATGGCAATATTTCTGTCAGAATCACAAGTTAAATGTTCTATTGGTCCGATAGTAATGTTTTGCTCTTTAGCCTTAGCTAACAATGATTTTATTCTAACTATAGAATACAAAATGTATATTCCAGTTTTACCATTAAAATCACAGAATTTTTCCTCATCAAAAATATAATCAGTAGACCTGTTTGGTAATAAGTCTGCATATTTAAGTGCTCCAACAGCTAATACATCTGAAATTTCATCTCTTTCTTTTCCAGTTATATTGGAATTTAATTTATTTAGAGTTGCTTTTTTTACTGCATCAATTAGGTTCGATAGTGTCATTACTCCACCATCTCTTGTTTTGAATGGCTTTCCATCTTTTCCATTCATAGTTCCAAATCCTATAAATTCTAGTTTTATATTTTGAGGCACAATGCCTGATTTATAAGCTGCTCTAAAAACTTGTTCAAAGTGTAAATCTTGTCTTTTATCTACTACATACCATATTTCATCAGGACTATAATTATTTACCCTTTCCCATAAAGTTGCTAGATCTGTCATCTCATAAGAAATAGCACCATTTGATTTTACAAGTAGAAGTGGTGGGACTACTAAAGTATCATCTGGTAAACTTACATCCATAACAAGTGCCCCTTCACTTTCATATGCAAGTTTTTTTTCTTTTAAGTAATCTATAACTTTAGGAACATATTCATCAGCATCGCTTTCACCATTCCATAAATCGAATGATACGTTAAGTTTATCATAGATTTGTTTAATTTCAGAAGTAGAAATTTTAATTATTTGTTTCCATAATTCATAATACCCTTTTTGTTTTTGTTGCAATTTAGTTGTGATATTCCTTGCTTCTTCAAGATATTCTTCATCTTCTTTAGCTTTATTACTCGCTATTGGATACATTTTTTCTAAATCACTATTAGAAATCGGACATTCACTTGGATATTCTCCTTCATAATTTTCATCAAAATAAACCCAATTGGGATGTTTCTTTTTTAATTCAAGCATTATTAACCCCATTGGTCTACCCCAGTCTCCTAAATGTATATCACTAATTACTTCACAATTTAATTCTTTTGAAAGCCTTTTAAGTGCTTCTCCTATATTGGCACTACGTAAGTGACCCACGTGTAATGTTTTAGCAACATTTGGTCCACCATAATCTATGATAATTTTTTTATTTACATCTGTTTTCACTTTTTCACTAATATGTGTTCTTAAATATTCCATATAGTCTGATAAGGCTTTATCTGAAAAAGTTATATTTATAAAACCAGGTCCTGCAACATTTATATTACTATAATCTTCATCAGCATTCATTTTTTCCACAATTGCATCAGCAATTATTCTTGGATTAGTTTTATTCTTTTTTGCTAATTCCATAACTCCATTAAATTGAAATTGCCCTAATTCAGGTTTTACCGATGGAACAATATTTACGTTATCTATAGAATATCCACATTCTATAATAATTTCTTTTAACTTTTTTTCTTGATTTTTAATAAAATCTTTCATCTTTAGTCACTCCTAAATCAATTAATATATACTTTTTAAAAATAATTCTCCTTTTAATAAAAAAGTGTACTTATTATAGCACACTTTTAATGTTAATACAAACAGTTTCCTGGTGTTCTAGGGAAAGCACTTACATCTCTTATGTTAGTCATTCCAGTCATATACATTATTAGTCTTTCAAATCCCATTCCGAATCCAGAATGAATTGTTGTACCGTATTTTCTTAGGTTCATATACCAAATATAATCATCTTTACTCATTCCAAGTTCTTCGATTCTTCTATCTAGTTTATCAAAGTCATCTTCTCTTTGACTCATTCCGTATGTTTCTCCAATACCAGGCATTTCTAAGTCTGCATTGGCAACTGTTCCATCGTCCATTTGCTTCATATAGAAACATTTTTTAACTTTTTGAGGCCAGTATGTTATGAATACAGGACAGTTAAAGTATTCAGTTATGTATCTTTCGTGTTCTTTTGCTAAATCTTCTCCATATTCTGGTTTAAATTCAAATTTTGTTTCAGCTTTTTGAAGTATTTCTATACATTCTTTGTAAGATACTCGTTTAAAGTCACAACTTATTACACCTTTTAACTTTTCAATTAATCCATTTTCTACAAATTTATCTAAGAATTCAAATTCATCTGGACATTTTTCTAATGTATACTTTATTACAAATTTCATTAATTCTTCTGATATGTCCATTATTCCTTCAAGATCACAGAAAGCAACCTCTGGTTCAATTTGCCAGAATTCTGCTATGTGAAGTGGAGTGTGTGATGGGTCAGCTCTGAAAGTTGGTCCAAAAGTATAAATTTTACTAAATGCTTGCGCAAAAGCTTCTCCTTCAAATTGACCTGATACAGTAAGTCCTACTGGTTTTCCAAAGAATTCTTTTGAATAATCTACTTTACCTTTTTTAGCAATTTCATTTAAATCTTCAGTTGTAACTTGGAACATCTCACCTGCTCCTTCACAGTCACTTGACGTAAATATTGGCGTATGTGCATAAATATAATCTCTGTCTTGGAAATATTTATGTATTCCCATAGATGCAACACTACGAATTCTAAATACTGCTTGAAAAGTATTTGTTCTAAATCTTAAATATGCTTGTTCTCTTAAGAATTCCATTGAGTGTTTCTTAGGTTGAATAGGATAATCTTCACTACAATCTCCGTGCAATTTTATTTCTTTAATTTTTATTTCGTGACTTTGTCCAGAACCAGTTGATTCTACAAGATTTCCTATTACTTCAATTGCACTTCCAATTCTTAATTTTTGTATTTCTTCAAAGTTAGATAAACTATCATCATAAACTAATTGCATTTGTTTAAAACAAGTTCCATCACTAAAGTATATAAATCCAAAATGTGCTTGTTTTCTGTGATTTCGAATCCACCCCTTTAATTTAACATCTTTGCCATCAAATTTTGATTCATCTTTAAATAAATCACTTAAATATGTATAATCCATAATATCATCTCCTTATAATTTTCCTTTTAATATTTCTTTTGTTATAACAGGGTTTGCTTTACCCCTAGTTTCTTTCATAACTTGCCCTACAAAATAGTCAAATAAATTAGTTCTTCCATTTTTATAATCTTCTATTTGTTTAGGGTTATTTTCTAATATAGTATCTATTATTTCAACTAATGCATCTTTATCAGATATCTGAGCATTATCTTTAGAAATATAATTATTTGGTTCTTTCTTTTCATCTAGAACTTTCGTAAATATTTCTTTTGCTTGTTTAATAGAAATTGTATTGTTTTCAAGATTTTCTATAATAACTTTTAATCTTTCTGGTGTCATATATAATTCATTTATTGTTACATCATTTTTATTAATATAAGCAAGTATTTGTCCAGTTACCCAGTTAGCAGCAGTTTTAGCATTTATATTTAATGAAATTAGTTTTTCAAAATAATCTGCTACACTTTTTTCTTTAGTTAACACTCCTGCATCATAATCAGATAGGTCATACTCTTTTATATATCTTTCTCTTTTTTCATCAGCGAGTTCAGGTATGGTTTTTCTAATTGATTCTAGATATTCTTTAGTTATTTTGAATTTAGGTATATTTGGTTCAACAAAATATTTGTAATCAATTGCATTTGCTTTGTTTCTCATATAAACAGTTTCACATTTATCACTGTCCCATCTTCTTGTTTGTTGTTCCATTTCATCATATGTTCCATTTTCTTTTAGTTCAGTCTGCCTTTTTATTTCATAATTTATTACATCTCTTACTGCTCCGAATGAGTTTACATTTTTTATTTCAATTTTTGTTCCCCAATTTTTAGGATCAGTTTCATCTTTATCTACATCCATTATTGATACATTTACATCACATCTAACTTGCCCTTTTTTAGAGTCAGCTTCTGAAATATCAGCATATCTATAAATACTTCTCATATGTTCTAGGAATGCAACAGCCTCATCTGCAGAATGTAAATCTGGTTCAGTAACAAGTTCAAGAAGTGGTACACCTGCACGGTTATAATCAATGTTTGATGTTTTTTCATAGTGATCAAGAGAAGCTGCATCTTCTTCTAAGTGTATGTTATTAACACGCACTTCTTTCATTCTATCATTACACATAAATTTAACTTTTCCATATATACCAACTGGTATTGGTTTTGTTTCTTGTGTTATTTGATAACCTTTTGGTAAGTCAGGATAGTAATAATTTTTTCTTTCAAAGTACATATATTCTGGTTGCTTACAATTTAAAATCATACTTGCTTTTAATGCCAAACTTACACATTTTTTATTAACAAGTGGTAAAATTCCAGGAAATGCTAAATCTATAGGGCCGACTGATGAGTTTGGTATATCACTATATTCATTTTTTGATGGAGAGAACACTTTTGAATTAGTTTTAGATATTTCACAGTGCATCTCAAGTCCAATCATTGCTTTGTATTTCATTATTTTACCTCCTTACTTGTTTGGCCTTTAAAGTTCATTTTGCTTTCAAGTGCATTTGCAATAGCAAGAAGTTTTTCATCTTCGTAGCAGTTTGAAGTTAGGTTAACTCCGGTAGGTAAATTATCTATAAAACCATTTGGAATTGTGATTGATGGAAATCCTCCAAAGTTACCGATTTGCATATGTTCTTCCAATATTTTACTTGACTCATCGAGTGTATCTTTCTTTTCATTAAATTTAGGAGCAGGTCCACTTCCAACAGGAAGAATTACAGCATCATATTCTTTAAATAGTTTTTTCCATTCATCAGTTATAAGTCTTCTTACCCTTTGTGCATTATTGAAGTATCTTTCTTTATTTTGAGCTTCAAGTACATATGAACCTATTATAAATCTTCTTTTTATTAGTGAAGAAAATCCTTTTGTACGATAGTTTTTCATCATTTCAATGTATGAATTACCTTCCGCTCTTGGTCCAAATGAAATGCCAGTTAGATTAGACATATTGCTAGTTGCTTCAGCACAAGATATTACAACGTATACTGATGGAACTGCATTTAATAATTTTTTATCAACTGATACTTCTGTTACATTTACTCCTAATGACTTTAATTTTTCTAATGTTTCATTAAATATTATTAATGTTTTCTTAATGTCTTCACTTGGATTAGTATATTCATTTATATCACATATTTCTTTTATGTAGCATACTTTCATATTTTTCACGTCTTTGTTTAAAGAAGCTACTAAATCTATATTACTTGAATCCCAAGTTGTCATATCATTTTCATCAATACCTTTCATACCATTTACAACTATTGCAGCGTCTTCTACACTTCTAGTTAGTACTCCAGCGTGGTCAAGCGATGAAGCAAAAGGGAAAAGTCCGAATCTGGATATCATACCATATGTTGGTTTATAACCGACTATACCACAGTATGCAGCTGGTTTTCTAACTGAGTCCCCTGTGTCACTTCCAAGAGCATATGGATAGACTCCAAAACTCACGGCGCAGGCACTTCCTGATGATGAGCCCCCACACATTCTTTCTGCATCATATGGATTTCTGACTATACCTGTGTGACCAGTCGTACCAGTTCCACCCATACCAAATTCATCTAGTACTGTTTTGTTAACTGGAACAGCTCCTTTTTTCTCAAGATTTACTACAGCAGTTGCAGTAAAAAACGGAACATAATCTTTTAATGTATTAGATGAACCAGTAGAAAGTATTCCTTTTGTTGAATAGTTATCTTTTATTCCATATGGTATTCCTGATAATAGTTCATCTGTTACACACTCTTCTTCAGCATTATCTAATATTGTAACAAATGCATTACATTTTTCTTGTAGTTCGTGAGATAATTCTAGTGATTCTTTTATTAATTCTTTTGAAGTCACTTTGCCACTTACTAAAAGTTCGTGTAATTCTTTTATACTTTTATTCATATTCATTTTATTCACCCCCTACTACTTTAGGTACTACTACTTCTCTACCTTCATAAACATCACAGTTTTTAAGTAGGTCTTCAATTGGTGTTGACTCAGTGCTTACATCTTCTCTTAGCTTATATTCAAAGTCATCTAAAGTATGAGTCATAGGTTCTATTTCACTTATGTTTGGTATTTCATTTATCAAATCTATATTTTTATCTATGATTTCAAATTCATCAAGTACCATTTTATTTTCTTCAGGTGTTAAACCAATTAGTAATTTGTCTGCATAATTGTCTACCATTTCTTTTGTAAATTTACTCATTTTCTCTCTTCCTTTCAAAAAAAATTATGATAACAAAGGGGCAAATGTCGCGGTACCACCCTTCTTATCATAATTGATATCTCTTAATTATAACGGAATTACCGTTTTATCCTACTTAATTCAGATAAACTCTCCGTGGTGTTCTTTCTTATAATATTTTTGTTAACTTCCAGCATCCGTTAACTCTCTGTAAAAAATACTTATAATACTTTTCCACATCAACAATTTAATTATGTTTATATTCTAGCACAATTCACTATGAAATACAATAAGTTTGCAAGCAGAATTGCTTTTGTTTTCAACATCAATTTCAAAAAACGATTTTCATTAATTATCTGAATTCATTTCTAATTCAATTTTATTTATTTTATAATCTTTTTCTATATCTGTAATCATTAAGTCTTGTATAAATAAAGTTGCTTTAAAGTCTTTAATTGAACATAGAATAGCTTTTTTTAGTTCTTCTGAACAGCTAAGGTCTAATTCTTTAACACTTGTTTTTAACGAAACATTTTGATTTGATTTTTCTCCTCTTACTGCGCTTATTATTTCGTTAATTAAATCTCCATTTTTCAATTCGTTCTCAAAACAATACTCTAAATTCTTAATTTCTGTAATATGGATTGATTTTTTATCGTGGTAAATCTCAGAATATATTTCTTCAGTTATGTATGGGAAAAATATACTGAAATCTTGTAATAATTTATATAATAAAATGTAAATAGTTTTCTGCCCAGAATATCTTGCCTTTTGTCCGAATTCCTCAGGTCTATATAATCTATGTTTAACAATTTCAATATAATTATCACAGAAATTCCAAAAGAATTTTTCTAAAATATTTAATCCCAATCCAATTTCATAATTATCTAAATATTTTAGGTATTCTTTTTCCATTTTTATAAAGTTTCCTAATATCCATTTATCAATATATTCAAATTCTTCAAATTCTTTATCTTGATAGTCTTCTAAATGCATCTCAATAAATTTAGAAACATTCCAGATTTTATTTATTAATTTTTTACCACGAAGTAAAGTTTCTTCACTAAAAGTAATATCTGTTCCTAGTCTTCCTGATGCTGCCCAGTATCTTACAACGTCAGCCGAATAATTTTTTATTAAATCTATAGGCTCTACTTTTGAATTACCTTTACTTTTACTTATTTTTTCACCTTTATTTGCCATTACAAATCCAGAAATCATAACATTATTCCAAGGCCTAATACCAAAGTGATAATAACTTTTTACAATAGTATAAAAATCCCAAGTTCTTATAATTTCAGAAGCATTACTACGCAAACTCATTGGCTTCAAAATAGATTCATAATTATCATATTCTCCATACTTCATATTTATAAGAGGTGTGACTGATGATGTTGCCCAAGTATCCATAACATCTGTTTCAGGCATAAATTCTTTAGAGCCACAATGAGGGCACTCATTAATACTAGGTTTATCAGTTAAAGGATTTACCGGTAATTGATCTTTAGTTGCAAATATAGGCTCACCACATTCTTTACAGTACCATACAGGGAATGGAACTCCAAAATATCTTTGTCTAGATATACACCAATCCCAGGCAACATTATTTACCCATTCTTCATATCTGTTTTTCATATGAGCAGGGTACCAATTAATTTCATTCCCAATTCTCAAGAAATCTTCTTTATGATTCATTATATCTATGAACCATTGATTCATAACTGTATATTCTACTTCTTTACCACATCTTTCGTGTGTTTGAACTTCGTGTTCCAATTCTTCTATTTTAACTATATATCCTTTAGATTGTAAATCTTCAATAATTTGTTTTCTAGCTTCTTTTATTTTTAAACCACCATAATTTAGTACAGAATCGATAATTTTACCATCATCAGTAAAGATATATTTAAGTGGTAAGTTATATTTTTTCCACCATTCAATATCTGTTTGATCACCGAATGTACAGCACATTACTATTCCAGTTCCTTTATCAATTGCTACTTTTTCATCTGCCATTATTGGAACTTCAACATCAATAACAGGAATGTGTGCTGTTTTGCCTATTAAGTGATTGTTTTTTTCATCATTAGGATTTACAAACACACAAACGATAGCAGGCATTAGTTCTGGTCTTGTTGTAGCTATCACAAATTTTTCTTTATCTTCAACAGTTTCAAAATAAACATAATTAAATGTAGTTTTAATTGTCTTTGTTTCGAGTTCTGCTTGTGCTATTGAGGTTAAACACTCATTGCACCATAATGCAGGGCTTTCTTTATGATAACAATGTCCCTTTTCAATTAAATCCAAAAATGAGTTTTGACTGATTTTTATTGTAGTAGGACTAACAGTTTTATAACACATATTCCAGTCGGTACTTACACCTAATCTTGAAAACAAATCCTGAAACTCTTCTTCATATTTATCAGTAGTTTCGTAACATAGTTTAGAAAATTCTTCTCTTCCTATTTCATGTGCTTTTTTTCCTTGTTCTTTTTCTACCAATCTTTCACTAGGCAATCCGTTATCATCAAAGCCAAATGGATAAAATACATTATATCCTCTTAACCTTTTATACCTAGCTATCATCTCAGCTTGACTATACGAAAAAATGTGACCAATATGAATCTTACCATTAACTGTTGGTGGCGGAGTATCTATAGAATAAACCTCTCTATTATCAATTTTAAAATCATATATTTTATTTTCTTTCCAATAATTAAGCCATTTTTCTTCTTTTTCCAATGAATTATATTTTTTATCTAACATATTAATTCTCCTTTCTTATTTAATTAAAAAATAGTCCATCCTTCAAAGGATGAACTATTTGTCCACGTTACCACCTTAATTCATATTAAATATTAATATGCAACTTAATACTTTAACGCAGTAATACGTATTTTTCTACTCAATTATTCAAAAAATATGCTCACAAGCTACCTTCAATTATTTTTTATACAAGTTTACACCACATCACTTGCTCTCTTTAATAAACAAATAATCTACTCCTCTTGATCCCAGCAACTAATATTAGTATAGCAAATTGTTTTTTTAATTTCAATCGAAATTTATAGTTCTATGAATTGTTTTTGTTTTCAACAAACATTAATTTTTTGCTCTATACTTTTCGATTTGTTTATTCATTAATTCTATATCGTGTCTATAATCTAAGCCGATTGCTTTTTTCACTTTATATAAAGTCTCTGCAGCTACTTTCCTTGCTTTGTCACTTCCTTCAAATAATATTTTATATACTCCCGGAATGTTTTGTTCTAAAGCTGATCTTCGCGCACGAATAGGCTCTAAAGTGTCTTGTAAAACATAATTTAAAAATCTTTTTACTTTCATATCTCCTAATCCACCACGCTCATAATGTGCTTTCAACTCGTCTAAATTATTGTACTCCAAAGAACCAGTTTCAGAATTTTTGAAATATTCTTTAAAATGTTTATCCTTACAAAAGGCATCTAAATATATAAATACAGGATTTCCTTCGGTTTTTCCTGGATCTTCTACTTTTAGATGATTGGGATCAGTAAACATACCCATTACTTTTCTTTTTACTTCTTCTGTCGAATCTGCTAAATATATACAATTTCCAATTGATTTACTCATTTTAGTCTGTCCATCTGTTCCTGGTAAACGGTGGCAAGCTTCATTTTTAGGGAGCACCGCTTTTGGCTCTACCAATGTTTCACCATAAAGCCTATTAAAAGTTCTAACTATTTCTCTAGTTTGTTCAATCATTGGCAATTGATCATCTCCAACTGGAACAACATTAGCGTTAAAAGCTGTAATATCAGCAGCCTGACTGATTGGATAAGCCATAAAACCTACTGGTATACTGTTTTCAAACTTTCTAAGCCCTATCTCTTGTTTTACAGTAGGATTTCTTTGCAATCTAGCCAAAGTAACTAAATTCATATAATAAAAAGTTAAGTCGCTAAGTTCAGGTACTTCTGATTGTAAAAAAATCGTAGATTTTAATGGGTCGATTCCACAAGATAAATAATCTAATGCTACTTCAAGCACATTGTCTTTTACTTTTTGTATATTTCCGGCATTATCTGTTGTAGCTTGTGCATCAGCTATTTCAATAAATATTTGTTTATACTGTCCGGAATTTTGTAATTCTACTCTTTGGGATAACGAACCAACAAGATGACCTAAGTGTAATCTTCCAGTTGGTCGATCTCCAGTTAATATAATATCACTCATAATTATTTCTCCTTATTTAATATATTTTAAGATTCAATTATTAATTTGTTTTTTTACAAGAAAAATTTATTAATACATCTTTATCTATATATCCTACATTTTTATATGCTTTATTTGATGGAATGTATTTGTAATCTGTATATAAAGATACGTGATTGCCAAGAGATAAAACTTTATTTGTTAAAATATATATTAAATTTGCAGCATAGCCTTTCCCTCTTTCATCTGGTAATGTATAAACACCCGAAATTTTTGCATTTCCATCTGTTATTATATATGTCGCTTGCGCTACTATTTTACCAGAAGCATTTTTCCAAACATAATAAGTACCTCTTTCTAGCCTTTTTATAGCAGCGTCTTTTGCTTCTTCCATTGATAAGTCTTTAACATCACTTATTTCTTTAGATTCATTATAAGTAAATTCAGTTAGCATATCTATATCATCAATGGTTGCTAAAAAATAATTACCATCAGTTTCTTTTGGTTTAACTGTTTTATTACATACTAGATATCCCATTTCAAAGTAATAATCTCCTAAGCAATTGTAATGATCTTTTAATAAATTATATAATTCTCTTTTGCAAGTAAATTTAGTATCATATTCTAATCTATACTTATCAATACCACTTTCAATTTCTGATAATAAAGATATATCAAAATTATCTTTTGTCCATATCCAAGTAGGCCACTTCTCTCCACTTCTACATAACACATAGTTTTCTTCATCACTATAAAGTTCTACATCGTCGTTATTTAAATTTTGTAGTATTAAGAAAAATTTATATTTATCTTTCTGAAACTCGATACTTTGAAATATTTTATTATTTGAATCTATTCTTTTTAGCATATTTGTGCCTCCTTTTCCACTTATAAATTTTATTTCAGTCAGTCATAGGCTTTTCTGCAAAAATTATTTTTTTCTTTTTTACATCAACTTTAATTTTTTGACCAATTGGAAATATACACATTGGCGCTGTATGTCCTATGTTTATATTATATAATATCGGCAAATCTGGTCTTTTTGCTTCTTTACCTATTATTTTTTTATAAATTGATTTATATTGTTCATAATATTCTTCATCATAAGGTTTGCCAATTATAATTCCGTTTATTACATCAATTATTCCTTGAGCTACTAAATTTCTTAAATAATATTCTATATATTCTGGTTTTAACTTATCATCACTTGTTTCCAAAAGCAATATTTTACCTTTCCATTCCTCAATTGAAGGCCAAATACTAGTTCCTATAATCATTGGGAAAACATCTATACATCCTCCCAACAATTCACCTTCAAAATTAACATTTCCTTGTAATAATTCAAATCCATTTGTCTCATCATTCATTTTTCTTTCAACGTTATCATAATCTTCATTTATCCAGTCAAGAAATTCGTTTGTCCATTTTAAACTAGATTCTATTGTTATATTTTCTTTATTATCAAATAGTACTTCATTAATATATTTCTTCGTATATTCATGCATCTTATAATTTTCTGCAAACTCACACATTATTGTAGGCCCATAATATGAACTTACTTTTGCTTTGTACATCATAAAATGATTTACTGTCGAATCTGAATAACCCATGAATACTTTTGGATTGTTTTTTATTGCATTAAAATCTATGTATGGGAGTAATCTAATTGTATCATTTCCACCAATATTACATATTATTGCTTTTACTTCTTTGTTATTAATCGCTTCCATAAAATCTTTTGCTCTTAATTCTGGGTAATTATAAAGTATTTCGCTGCCTTTTAAAGCATTTGGCATTGTCAATACATTGAGTCCAAATTCTTCTTCAAGTCTTCTCTTACCAAGTTCGTATCTATGCTTATAGATTGCGTCACCTGCTTTTCCAGAGGACAAACTGACTATTGCAACTGTATCTCCTTTATTTAATTTTTTGGGTTTAATCATTTTTTCACCTTCTTTTAAATTATGAACTTATATAATAAAATAGTTTATCTTTAGAGGATAAACTTTTATTATATATTTTATTTATAGTTGATTATTGCTTTAATTCTTCTAACATTTGCAGATGAACTTTGTTCTTTTATAATTTTAAAACATCCTAATTCTCCAGTTTCCTTTGCGTGAGGACCTCCACAAATTTCTTTTGAATATTCACCAATAGTATAAACTTTTACTTTGTCTCCATATTTGTCTCCAAATACTCCGATTGCACCAGAAGCTAAAGCTTCTTCTACAGTCATTTCTTCACATACTACAGGTATATTTTTCTCAATAGCCTCATTTACTATTTGTGAGACTGTTCTTAACTCTTCTTCTGTAAGCTTACGATCAAAAGAAAAATCAAATCTTAATCTTTCTGGTGTGATGTTACTACCTCTTTGTTTTATAGTATCACCCAATGTTTTTCGTAGTGCTCCATTTAGTAGGTGTGTTGCTGTATGTAATCTAGCAGTCTCTATAGACGAATCTATTAATCCACCTTTAAATTTCTTCTCTGCTCCTTGTCTTGATTTTTCTTGATGTTCCTTGTAACTGCTTTTAAATTCTTCTTCGTTTACCTTTATATTTTTCTCAAGTGCTAATTCTTTAGTGAATTCAAGTGGAAAGCCATATGTGTCGTATAAACGAAACGCAGTTTTACCATCAAGTTCCATACCTGGATTTAAATCTTTTAAAATTTTATTAGCTACCTTCATACCACTATCTAAAGTTTTATTAAATGTATTTTCTTCTTTTTGTAACTCTTGATAAATAAATTGTTCATTTCTTTTTAATTCATCATAAACAGGACTATACTTATCTACAATTACTTTAGCTAATTCTATCATCACTCCATCACATGTTCCAATTTTCTTTAAATGGCGCATTGTTCTACGAATTATACGTCTTAAAACATAACCTTGGTCCAAGTTAGATGGTACTACTGCTTTGTCATCGCCTAAAATGAATACTGCCGATCTCATATGATCACAAATAACTCTCAATGAGAATATTGTATCTTTATCTGCGTTTTTATAAGAAATATTTGTTAATTCTTCAATTTTATTAATAATTGGCATGAAAAGTTCTGTTTCATAAACATTGCTTTTTCCATTCATAATTGCCAATACTCTTTCTAATCCAAGTCCGGTATCAACATTATGGACATTCATTTTTTCATAAATGCCATCTTTCGTTTTATTATATTCCATAAATACATTATTCCATATTTCAACATACTTACCACAATTACATGCAGGACCACATTCTGGACTACATTTTTGTTTTCCAGTATCATAAAAAATCTCTGAGTCAGGTCCACAAGGTCCTGTTTCTCCAGCTGGACCCCACCAATTTTCTTTTCTAGGATAGAAGAATATCCTATCATCTGTGTAACCAATACTTTTCCATACATTGTAAGTAACCATATCTTTTGGAACTTCTGCATCTCCACCAAAAACAGTTACAGCAATTTTATTTTGTGGTATACCTAATACTTCAGTTAGAAATTTATTACTCATCTTTATAGATTCTTCCTTGAAGTAATCATTTAATGACCAGTTACCTAGCATTTCAAAGAAAGTTAAATGATTTTCATCTCCCACTTCATCAATGTCTCCAGTACGCAAACATTTTTGAAAATCAACTAGGCGTTTCCCGAGGGGATGCTCTTCACCCAATAAATATGGAACTAAAGGATGCATACCTGCTGTAGTAAAAAGAACACTTGGATCATTTTCTGGTATCAATGATGAACTATAAATTTCTTTATGGTTTTGTTTTACGAAAAAATCGATATATAATTTACGCAATTCTTGTGCTTTCATATTATCACTCCTAGGTTTATTATATAATTTTGTTTTATTAATATCAATACTTAAATGATATAATAATTTATATTTATTTAACATTTAATAAATTATTTAAATATTTTTTTGTTCTAACAATATTGTTTTCTAAAGTTAAATCTATATCTTCCCCATCTTTTAAAATTTGGTATATTTCATCAAAACATTTAAAATGATAGTCTTGAATTACTTTTACGTTTGTTTCATTAACAATATTTTTGTTTAATTGAATGTATAAAGGAAAAACTTCATCCCTATATTTCACCATTGAATCATATAGTATTTTAACTTTATTATCCATAAAATAATTTTTATTTTCAAATAATGCTTTTATTTTTTGGCTAGCATTCGGATACAAAACAAGTCGTCTAGTAAAAATAAATGCATCATAATAATCTATTCGTTTAAATAAATCTACGTTCTTTTTGACTTCATCTATATTTAAAATAGGATCAAATGTTATTATTCCTGGATTTATGCGTATTTTATTTTTATCTAATTCATTTAAAACATAATCTATATCTTCAGTAGTTATTCCTTTATCAAACAATTTTAATGATTTATCATTATATGATTCTAGACCAACATACATATATTTAACTCCAGCTTTAACACAATATTGTAAGAGATCGTTTTTGGCTAACCACATCACTGTTCTCACCCTTGCATTTACATGCAAATCTATTTTAATATTGTTATCTATTAGCAATTTAAATAATTCTAGTGCTCTTAAAACACCTTCTTTATCTCCAAAGAAATCCTCATCACAAAATGATAATTTCGTGATATTGTATTTTTCTACTAGCTCTTTAATCTCATTAAAAATATATTCTGGATTTTTATATCTAAATTTTGGTTGATTTCCTATCCTTTGATATTCTCTTAAATAGCAAAACGCACAGCTAGCATAACCACATCCACGTGCTGAACTTACACTTAATGAATAATTTTTTTCTTTTATAAAATCAGTATATAATCTTTTTGGGTGTTCTAATTTGTTTAAATCAGCACATTCTATTTTATTATGAGTTATTTCATTTTCTTGATTTCTATAATATATGTTTACTACATCTTTTATGTTCTTATTATTTTTTACACAATCTATCAATTGAGGAAATGATTCATCTCCATCTCCCACCATAACATAATCAATATCTTTACATGAATTTAAGATAAATTCTGTTGCTATTGTTGCATATGGACCACCAACATATACTTTTGCATTAGGTCTAATGGTTTTTAACCATGATATAACTTCAAATAAATCAGATTGTGTTGAATCATATATGCTAAATCCATATAAATAACTGTCATTTTGTTTAATAACATTCATCAAATCTTCCTTTTTATATCCTAATATTAAACCATCAAAAACTCCGACTTTAAATCCATTTTTTTCTGCTTGTGCTGTCAATTGCATAAAAGGCATTGGTTCTGCACAATAAGTATCTAAAAAACAATTATGATATAAATACTTTGCATCAATTGTTTCTAAAAACGAATAATCTTTTCCATCATAGCCACCAGATTTTTGATTTACTGCATACCCGAGTAAAACGGCATCATACTTATTCATTATTTACTTCCTTTCCACTTTTAAAAAACATTGTTGGTAGATATCCATCGTGTACTGAATGAACAGGTTCTCCACTTAATTTTATGCTTTTTACTTTATCTAATAAAATTTCATCATCAACAAAGCAATATGGATCCTTAGCATTAAGACTTCCATTCCACAAATATCTTCTATCTATTACTCCACCCCTACATAATTTAACATATTTGCAACCTTCACACTCATTTGGAATAACTTCTTTAACAATTTTCTCTAACTTATTGTCATTTAAAGTTTCTAGTTTATCTAAGTCTATTTTGTCTTTTAAATTACCTAGAATAAATTTATCTTTTATAAGGTAGGTTGAAGGCGTAATGTCACCATTAGGCAAAATTCTAATACTATTTGATCCAGAAGGATCACTCTTTTCTTGATTAAGTATCACAGATGATAGTAATTGATCATCTAAGGCTAATATTTGATGATTATCATATGCCCATTTAAGAAAATCAACTAGTTTTTCTTTTGTTAAAATAAATTTTTTTGAGAATTCATTAATTCCATTTGTAGGTCTATAAATATTGATTCTGACCATAGCATTATATTTTTGTGCAATGTCAAAAATACCACTCATATTTTCTTTATTTAAAACTAAATTACTACCTAGAGAAACAATAGTTAATCTTTTATTGTTTTCATTACAAAATTTCAACATATTTAGTGCCCAACAATAGGCTTTTTTTTGCCCTCTAAATTCATTGTGTTTATCTTCATCAGCAAAGTCTAGAGATACATCTACCTCATCAATTGACTTTAAAAATATCTCTTTATTTCTTTCGTTATGTTTAACTACTTCACTTATATAGCCGTTAGTAGTTACCGACTGTATTATATGAGGATAGTTTGTTCTGATATAATTTATCAATTCAAACCAATCTTGAGATAGCGAATTTTCACCAGTACCATAATTTATGCTTTCAATTTTATCAGCATTGTCATCGACAAATTGATACCAGTATTTTGGTTCAAGATCTTTTTCTCTTATACGTTTTCCACGACTGTAACAAAATTGACAATTCATATTGCAAAATGATACTACTCCCCATCCAACAATCCATTTTTTCATTTTTATCACTCCTTACATTTAATTAATATTTTTATATTATCTTTCGTTTTATTTTTCAAATCTTCAAAAGCTGTTTCTATCTCATCTAAAGAATATATTCCAGTAATAATTTTCTTTAATACATCTTTTTCTTTTCTTAAAATCTCTATCTCTTCTTTAAAATCACTTTGTGGGTGTGGAAATGATGGCCAAATTTTTAAATTTTTAAAATGCCAAGTATCCATGTTTAATTCTACTTTAGTTTGTTTGCTAATTCCATTAAATGTAATATTGGCATAATTTTCAGCCAAATTTATAACTCTTGAAATTGTGTTATATGGGCTGGTCACAATTACGTTACGGCTTCCTTTTAATGCATTTTCTAATTCTTCATCACTATAATATTTACAATTAATCAGTTTTATAAATTCTTTCTTTTTATTCATATTTCGGTGTCCAACAATTCTGACATCAGCAACATTCTTTCTTTTTAATAAAAATGCAGTAAGTAAACCGATTGTACCATTTCCAATTATCGTATAAATACCATTTTTTTCAAACTCTACGTGTTTTATTAAAGAATTTGCTACATATAAGGGTTCAATCAACGTATAAGATTCATCTACTAAATTATCATCTAGCGGAATTATACATTTTGGATCTACTTCTATCCTATTAGAAAAGCCATTAATATTTGCCCTTTGCCAGTTACTACAATGTTCCTTATGCCCGCTAATACAACAAGAACATTTGCCACATGCATAAGTTGTTCTTATTGTAACATAATTGTGCGGACTATTTGATAAAGTAGCAATTATTTCGTGTCCCCATTCCTGCACATTATCCATACCAATATATTTCTGATAATCAGTTCCACATATTCCACAATAAACCACATCAAGTTTTATTTTTTGATTTTCTGTATGAATATTATCCTCTGTCAAAATTTTTGTTATTTTTCCTTTTTCTTTTATATATTTCTTTGTCATTTTCTATAACACCTGTTCAGATGAACCACCAATTAAACCGTCATTAATATTTAGTTTAACTATAGGGCATAATGGAATATCTACTTCCGAATTTTTATTGTTACACCTAGGATCCTTTGCAAACCAATCATTTTCACACAACTTAGCATAGCCTCTGCAACCTCCATGGCAATACGTTACTTTTGCACAATTTGTACATTCATCCGGATAATCTCCTAATTTTGAATAAAGTTCATCTCTTTCAAAATTTTCACATATACTTTTAAGTGTATTTTCGTTAACATTACCCATTGGTTTTAATTCATTACTATAAAATACGCATGGATATACATCGCCATTACTTCTTATAAGTAGAAAATCAGTATAATTGTTTATTTTAAAACAACCTCTTCCTCTTCCGTTTAAACCCAAAACATTTTTTGGGTCTTCCCCTTTAAACAAGTATCCTTTTTCCATAACAACTTTTGTATAAAAATTATTTTCTAAAACTTTATTTTTAACTTTTTCACAAAAAGATTTCCATTCTGAAGGACTAATTAAGTTATCTTTTTTAGTTATAGCATAACCTAAAGGTGAACCTAAAAAAATTGAATATACATTGACTTTTAATTCATTAAATATATCTAGAAGTTCTAATATTTCTTCACAGTTATCTCTCCAAGCCACACTATTAACTCTTACAAACATTCCCTTTTCCAAAGCATATAATATCGTATCATATGCTTTCTTAAATGTGCCATTAATTCCTCTTACCTTGTCATGATATTTTTCTCTTCCGTCTATACTAATCATTATACTTTTCAATCCATGTTCATATAAGGAATCGAGTCTTTCTTTAGAAAGAAGAGTACCATTTGTAATTAATCTTACATTAAGTTTTTTAGACACCGCATATTCCACTATTTCTTCTAAATCTGCTCTCAATGTTGGCTCTCCTCCTGTTAGATGCAAATCATTTAATCCATATTGTATTGCTTCATCAATTATTTCTTTGATTTTTGTTAGTGAAATGGTTTCATTATATGAACCTGCCTTAATACTACAAAATTCACATTTTAAGTTACAACTATTTGTAACATATAAATCTATTTCTTCTAATTTCATTTTACTTCTCCTTTATTAACACTTTCATTTTTTGTGCTTCTTTTTTTATTGTATCAACTGGTATACCATATGTATTAAAAAGATAATATATTTCATCTGTCGTTATTACATTTGTTTTCTTCAATATCTTTTCAATTTTTAAAATATTTTTTGTTAAAGTTAATGCATAAATATTGTATTCAGCTACCAGTACTTTATAAATATATTCCTTTTTTTCTCTCAATTTTGGATAATTTTTTTCATATATCTCTATTATCTTGTCTATCAACATATAACTGTTTAAAAAATCTATATTTAATTCATTACAGTTGTTAATAATTCGTCTAATTATCTTTCTTAAAACATATCCACGTCCCTTATTCGATGGTAAAGTCACAGTTTCATCTGCAATTATAAAGCATGCACAACGAATATGGTCAGCTATTATTCTTATTTTCTTTAAAATTTCATCACTTACCTGTTCAATGTTTTTATTTTGCATTTTTTTTACTAAAGTAGCAATTTCTCTAAATTCATTTGTATCATAAATTGTGTCTGCACTTTGAATGAACTGAGCTATTCTTTCTACCCCGGCCCCCATATCTACGCAAGGATTAGGTGATAATTTTAATTCGTCGTCATCAAGAATATAATCAAAGAAAACTATATCCCATAATTCAACATATTTGCCACAATTACACATAGGACTACAATTTTGTGAGCATTTACTTTTTCCAGTATCGTAAAAAAGTCTTGTATTTGGTCCACATATTTTAAAACTAGAATATGGGCCTTTCCAATTTTTTTCACTAGGCACAATATGTTCATCAGGTATTCCTATTTTTTTCCATAATTTTTTAGTTTCAAAATCTTCAGCAACTCTGTTAGTTCCTGCAAAATATGTAACACTAATTTTATTATCGGGTATTCCTAAAAAGTTGTTTGATGTAAAAAAAGTCCATACTTTTTTCAAAGTTTCACTTTTAGAATAATTGTTTAATTCCCATACACCAAATGATTCAAAGAATGTGAAAAAAGCTCCCTCTCCCACTTTATCTATTTGTCCGGTTCTAACTACACCTTGTACACTTGTAAGTTTATTACCTAGCGGATGTTTTTTTGCTCCTGCTAAATATGGTATTAGTGGATGCATTCCTGCAGGGGTAAATAATACAGAGTCATCTTCAGTAGGTACTAATGATGCACCACTTAAAATTTCATGTCCATATTCTTTATTAAAATATTCAAAAAATAATTTTTTTAAATTATCTATCTCATGGTAATTCATAAATTCACTCCCTTTATTTTTTTATTTTTTATTAAACTCCCTAATTTTCTTTTTTGCTAAACTTGTATGTGCAAGTTCATACCAATTTTTCCTATCTCCGTATGATAGTTCATCAGTCATAATTCTTACTCTATCTTTATTTTTTAAAATATAATCTATCGGAACATACACATCATTTACGAAAGCTCCCACCATAGTGTTTCCAATATCTGTGTGAATTTTATAAGCAAAATCTATTGGTGTAGAACCTTTAGGAAGTTCTATTATGTCACCTTTAGTTGTATAGACATATACTTTATCTGAAAACAGTTCACTTTTCACTTGTCTTACAAATTCTTGATTATCTCCAAACATTGAATTTATTTCTGTGAGTGACTTAAAGAATTGAAATTTGTCTCTTAAATCACTTTGCATATTCATTCTGGCATCACCTTTTTTTAAATCCCAGTAAGTCGTTAATCCAAAAGATGCTATTTTATCCATTTCAAAAGTTCTAATTTGTACTTGTACTATTTTATCGTCAGGTCCAAATACTGTTGTATGAAGGCTTTTATACATATTTGTTTTTGGATTACTTATATAATCTTTAAATTTATCATTAATTGGTGGATATAAACTATGTACTAGTCCTAATGTTGAATAACAATTTTCTATATTTTCTAGCATAATTTTAAGTGCAATTAAATCGTGTATGTCTGATACTTTTTGACCTTCACTAATTTTTTTATAAATACCATATATGTTTTTAGTTCTCACTTTTATTTCATTAGGTAAATTTTTGTCTTCTAAAAGTTTTTTTATGCAAGCAAGCATTTCATTTATGCAAGATGTAGAATCTTGTTCTAATCTAATTTTTTTCTCTTCTATTTTTTTATACATATCTGGTTTTAAGTATCTAAGTGATAAATCTTCTAATTCGCTTTTTATTCTGTATGCTCCTATATAATAAGCAAGCGGTACGAATATTTCCATTGTTTCAAGTGAATTTTCTTTTTGTTTAAATGGCACCTTATATTGTAGTGTTCTCATATTGTGTAACCTGTCAGCAAGCTTAATTATAATTATTCTAACATCTTCAGTTATTCCTGTTATTATTTTTCTAGTGTTAGCATAATTTTGATCTTGTTTTGTACTAAAATTCATTTTACTAATCTTCGTTACACCATCTACTAGGTTTGCAACATTCTGATTAAAGTAGTGTGCTATATCTTCTTTTTTGACATCAGTGTCTTCCAAAGTATCGTGAAGTAATCCTGCACAAACTGTATCAACATCGGCGTGCATTTCTGCTAAGATGTAAGCTACATTTAGTGGATGGATTATATATGGTTCTCCACTTTGCCTGAATTGTCCCGAATGCAAGCTTTCGGCATACTCATATGCTTTTCTTACTACATCTTCTCCACCAGCACAATATTCACGTATTTTAGTTAATAAATCCTCAAGTGTTAAATTGTTCATACTTTCACCTCCTAATGAACAAAAAACGGCAGCGTGCCAGTTAGGCTCACTTACCGTCTTTTCTATTACCCATTAAAAGAGCGCATAAAGAATTACAGCAAATACAGCATTTGCATTTATATATATAATTTATGTAAATTCTGTCATTACTAAACTCTTTCATAGCTTCTCCTTTTTTGAAATAAATTACATTTGATTTTACTACTACTTTTTTAGAAAATCAACCCCGAATTTACATTTTTTAACAAAAAAACGAGTTTAAATTAACATTTTTGGTCTTGATACCTTACAAGAATAATTAAATCTTAATTATCCTTTCCGAAATTTTTAATTTTATTTTCCTAAAATTTAGAAAAAACATTTAAAAGAAAACAGCAAATTAATTTGCTGTTTCTGTTTTTATAGTTAATTGTACATATTAATTAATCGTTCAATTTTTCTATTCTTTTAATTGGTTGTTTCATCTAAACGATTATAAAGCACTTCGACATCGGAAATTTTATAATCTCCTGTAATTATTTCTTCTTCCCATTTGTATGGATTTAATTTTAACATCTTTTTAAGTTTTGCTGAAGCATTTGGTAAAACTGGCTCAATTAAATTTGCTAAGTTTGCTATCATATATAAACAAGTATATGTAGTATCATTAAAATCACTTATATTTTCTTTTACCTGCTTCCATGGTTCCCTACTATCATAATATTTATTTGCTAAATTAACATAGTCCATAATAGCTGTAACTGCATTTTTAATTTCACCTTTTTCAAAATATTCACCAACTAAATGATAGCTCTTTTCTGTGGCTTCCTTTATTTTTTCATCAATTGTTCCTTCAGTTATATTTCCATCAAATTTTTTATTTATAAATGAAAGATTACGATTTACAAAGTTTCCTAACATACCTACTAAAAATTTATTATGAGTTTGAATTATATCATCTATTGAACAATTCATATCATTTGTTTCCGGACCTTTAAACGAGAAGTAAAATCTTAAGGTATCGCTTTCAAACATATCTAATAATTCATTAGCTGTTATTAAATTTCCTTTAGACTTGCTCATCTTTTCATTATTCAAGTTTACATAAGCGGAAGATACAATATAATCTGGAAGTCTATAATTTTCCTTTAAAGAAAGAAGAAGTGCTGGATAAATAGTTGTGTGGAATGGTATATTATCTTTTCCGTGAACATAATAAGTTTTTAAATTTTCATTATCATCGGAAAGAAATTTATCAAAGTCAATTCCACGACTATTTGCGACTTCTTCTCCAACTGATAAATATCCTAAAACTGCTTCAATCCACACATAAATTCTTTTGTCTTCGTACCCCTCAACTGGAACTTCTACTCCCCAATCAAGTTGTCTTGTTGCGGCACGATCTACTAGTCCCATATCAATATATTTTTGTGCTTCACCTAAAGCATTTTTTCTCCAAGTAGTTTTATTTTTATTTATTAATTCTTGTAATCCTTTTTCAAACTCAGTTAGTTTAAAATATAAATGTTTATTATTTTTTAAAACTGTTTTACTATGGCATTTTTTACAATGCTTATCTAAAACTTCACTACTGTCAAGTGAAGCTCCACACTTTTCACATTGATCTCCTGTACTTTTTCCACCACAGTGTGGACAAACACCCTCTATTTCTCTATCTGATAAAAACGTTTTACATTCATCACAATAGTCTTGTTCTACTTCCTTTTCATATATGTACCCATTATCTAGCATTTTCTTAAATTTTCTTTTAACATATTCTTTATGATGATCACTCATAGTAGTTGAATATTCATCATATTCGAAACCTAATCTATCAAAAGTTTTTACAAATTCTGTGTGATAATATTCAGCAATAGCAGATGGTTCTACTCCTTCTTTTTTTGCACGCTCTGTTATTGGTGTACCATGGCAGTCGGAACCAGATACATATATAACGTTATCTCCTTTTCCCCTATAATACTTAGCTAGTAAGTCTCCTGGTAATAGTGCTGCTAAATGCCCAACATGTAGAAAATAATTAGCATATGGCCAAGCACCACCTATAAAAATATCTCTTTTATTCATACTTTTTTCCTCCTTAATGCTAATTAAAAATATTATACTATATTTTTTTCTTTTTTGTTAAAGTTTTTATAACACAATAATAAAACTATGATATTTTAAAATTATTGTTTTAATTAGAATTCATCAGTACACTTATTATTTAGTTGTCTGTTTAATTCAAATGCAACAGCCGAAACCGCTATTGGTAAAGTTAAAAACCCTAAGTTTTTCATTGGAAGCAACATTACATCATCCATTAAACTCATTGCTTTTTTAGAAAATCCTTTGCTTTCATTGCCAAATGCTATTATAATGTTTTCTTTATTTATATCAATACTATAAAAATCACTAGTTGCGTGTGGACTTGTTCCATATACTTTTTTTCCTTGTCTATGAAATTCATTTATTGCTTCTTCTATAGTATCAAAATGTATTATTTTTGGATATACTGTAGCTTTCCAACTATTTACTTTATTAACTATTTTTCTATTGTTAAAATCTATACAACTTCCACTTGTATAAATATCACAATCTAATGCTATTGCCACTTGAATTATATTTGCTATGTCATAAGGGCTTCTCAAACTATCAAATAATAAACCTATTCTTTTTGTTTCATCTTTCATTTTTTCCTCTTTGTTAAATATTTATTATATTTTTATCAAATTTAATTTTAAATATTGTATTTTTTATTTTTAATACAATCATTAACTTTATCGATAAATTCTTCTACACTACAAGTAATAACATCATTTTTTCCAAACTCACGATAGCTTACCATATTTTCATTAACTTCTCTATCTCCTATAACTAAAGTTAAAGGTATTTTCTTCGTTTGGCTTTCACGCATTTTATATCCAAGTTTTTCGTTTCTAACATCTAATTTTGATCTGATATTGTTATTAGTTAATTTTTCTAATAGTTTATTACTATACTCTAAATGATATTCATTATTAACTGGAATAATGTTAATTTGTACAGGAGATAACCATAGTGGGAAAGCACCTGCGTAGTGTTCAATTAATATACCAATAAATCTTTCTATTGAACCATATATTACACGGTGAAGCATTACAGGTCTTTTCTTGTTTCCATCTGAATCAATATAAGTTAAGTCAAATCTTTCAGGTAAATTCATATCTAGTTGAATTGTACCACATTGCCATACTCTTCCTAGAGAATCTTTGATGTGAAAATCAAGTTTAGGTCCATAAAATGCTCCATCTCCAGGATTTATTTTACAAGAATGTCCTGCTTTGTGACAGGCTTCTTCTAAAGCTTTTTCTGACTTATTCCATACATCAATACTTCCAATATATTTTTCTTCAGGTCTTGTAGATAATTCTATATCATATGTTAAATTAAAAATTGAATACATTCTATCAATAAAACTTATTAATCTGATTACTTCTTCTTCGATTTGATCTTCTCTCATAAATATATGTGCATCATCTTGAGTAAAAGTTCTCACTCTGAAAAGTCCATTTAATGCACCACTAGCTTCGTGTCTATGAACTTGACCTAGCTCGCCTATTCTTAAAGGCAAATCTTTATATGAGTGTAATGAATTCTTGTAAACTAGCATTCCACCTGGGCAATTCATTGGTTTAATAGCAAATACTTTATCATCTATTTCACTAGTGTACATATTTTCTCTATAGTTAAACCAGTGGCCAGATAATTCCCATAATTCTTTATTTAACATTATAGGAGTTTTTATAAATTCATATCCTTCTTTAGTATGTTCTTCATACCAAAAGTTTTCAAGACTATTTCTTAAAATCATTCCATTATTTAGGAAAAATGGAAAACCTGGACCATATTCACTCATCATAAATAAATCTAATTCTTTTCCTAATTTTTTATGATCTCTTTTTTTAGCTTCTTCTAGTAAATTTAAATGCTCTTTTAAAGCTTCTTCAGTATCAAAGCATACTCCATAGATTCTTTGTAACATTTTGTTTTTAGCATCGCCTTTCCAGTATGCACCACTGACTTTTAGTAGTTTA
>OIYG01000414.1_pt1 | contig 42795 bp, 61 predicted proteins | sample 1587861 | NCBI WGS metagenome assembly OIYG01 (sample SAMN03283272) | human gut metagenome | biome: human-associated habitat; material: feces | host: Homo sapiens | place: Peru | collected 2012
CCCGCCGGTGCCGGTTTCGATACAGCGGTTTTCATTGGTGTTGTCCTCCTTTTCGTTTTGCTTTCTTTCTTCGGTTTTTGTTGATTCGACATTTTCTTTATGGTAAGATCGAAGTGCCCGCGGGACTTTCCCGGGACTACAGAAAGGGGGTGCGTACCTTGACCACAGAATCCAGCAATGTCATCGACGTTGTCCTTGCCATGGTTGCTTTCTTCCTCAAGGGGATGCCCCTAACCGGAGCCCTCTGAGAACCATCTCAGTTCCCGTCACGGTTGATCCCCGCCATCTGCGCGGGGATATCGGGTCGCGTCCGTAGTGACGGGATCGCGCTGGTGAACGCTGCCGATGCCCGGCAGTGGACCGGACCGTTCGAGCCGGGGGCCTCAGCGCCCAAAATCAGACACAGCAATGGTGCTGCCCGGCGTTTCCTGCGCGAAGGGTTCAAGTGCGCACCAGCCTCTGTCGTGCGGCATCACGGCAGGGGCTGGCTCCTTCCCGCGAGCACTTCGATCTCACCATTTGAAAGTAGGTGCCTTATGTACAATGACGAAAGACAGGCCCTGGACTATCTCATCGAAGCATCCGACCGCGCCTCCGTTTCCTTTGATTACGATGAGCTGTTCCGCCGCAGCGGGGCCAAAACCCCACGCCACATGGATGCTATCCTGGAGAGCTTGTCCTCCACCGGTTTCATAACCAACCTCGCGTTCCTGAATGGCAAGCTGAAATCTTACTGTCTGACCCTTGATGCCTATCACATCGAAGAAGCCCTCCGCCGCCGTTCAAAGGAAGACCGAAGATGGCGAATCACGACCGGGGTCGCCATCTTGGCCTTGATTGTCTCCTTCTTCGCGCTGTTCAAATGAAAAAGATCTTCACCAGCGAGAGAATAATGGCTGCGATGGATGCCGCGAGGGACACAGTCATCATGAGATCCGACGGTCCGCTTTCTTTCATCCTCTCTCCTCCTTTCAGTTTCGCTCGATAACTAACTTTGTGAGTATATAATAACACCATAGTAAGGCTTTGTCAATGGGGGTTTTCTAACTTTTTTCTGTTTTTATGTTGACAAAGTGAGACTTCGGCGGTATCATACATACATGGAGGTGATTACCACGAACACGCGAATCAAGGCCGTCCGCACAACCCTGAAATTATCCCAGGCTGAGTTCGGCAAGAAAATCGGGTTATCCCAAAACTATATATGGATGATCGAAAAAGGGGAGCGGGTTCCCAGCGACCGCGCCATCCGTGACATCTGCCGCGAATACGGCGTTGACGATGTTTGGCTTCGCACCGGCGTGGGCGAGATGTTCAGCCCCCGCACCCGGGAGGACGAGATCACGTCCTTCTGCGCCGACCTCCTGGGCCCCGACGCCACGGACTTCCAGCGGGATTTTGTAGCCATCCTGGCGACCCTCTCCCCAGAGGGCTGGGATCTCCTGGAGAAAAAGATCAACGAGCTTGCCGAGCTGAGCCGGAGGCGGAAGGAAAATGAAAAATAAGGCTAAGGAGGGAAGAGCCGTGGATAAGTTCACGCATATATCAACCCAAGATATGGCCGTGTTGAAGCTTCGACCGACTACTTTTGAGGAGGATCTGGCGCACGCCAAGTGGATGCACAATTTGTTCCGGGCCGCTATCGAAAAAGATAAAAAGAAGTATTACATTGGCTTGCTTTGCCGCGTCATCCGCTCGCATTTGGTTAGCATCGAGGATCAGACAGAAAAATAAGGCCCCGGAGGGCCTTATTTTTTCCTCTGCCTGTTGACTTTTGTCGTTGCGTGAGGTATATTATGGGTAAATCAGGAGCACTCTCTTGTCTCAATGAGCCGCGCGACGAACAAAAGCACAAGCCGCAGCTGTTCCCGGCTGGCCTGGGCGAGCCGCTTTTCAATCGCCGAAATGTATTCATCCTTATTCGGCATGATACCGCTTCCCCCTCTCCGGAATCCTGGGATTCCGTATTCTCCTGCGATCCGCCGGTGGCTTCATCGGGCGCACATCCTTTCATTTCCGCCCGCCGGGCTGCCATAGCCTGGCGGGTTTCTTGTACCCTTTTTACACCCGCCGCCCCGGTTTTGCCAGCCCGTTTCCGGGGATAATTGATTTCCCAAAGTATTTCCCGGCCCCGTTTTCGGGATTTTCGAGGATGCGCCCAACCATTTTTGCAAATTGTCAAAGGAGGATATACAAATTGCAGTACAAACCTACGCTCAACAATGTCTGCCGCGACCGGCGCGACGAGCGCCGTATCGCAATCCAAACGATCTCCGACGAGACCGGGATCCCCACCTCCACGCTGTCCAAGTTCTTTTCCGGCGAGACCCATTCCACCTCCGTCGATCTCGCCGGGGCCGTGTGCAAGGTGCTGGACGTGTCCCTGGATGATTATTTCGGGATCCTCCCCCGGGATTCCGACCTCGTTGGCCCGGAAGTCCACCGGCTTCGCGCACAGATCATCATGTACCAGCGGGCCTTGAAGCACAAGGACAAATGGATCCTCGGCCTGGCCATCGCCCTGGGCGTGGTGCTCCTGGTGGTGATCGTCGCGCTGCTCATCGACGTTGCCAATCGGGATTGGGGCTGGTTCCGGTCCGCGTTCTCCTCGCGTCATTTTGCGTCCATGTAAGGAGGTCTCCCTATGCCATCCACCCCCCGCCGTCTCCCCTCCGGCTCCTGGAATTGCTACGCCTATCTTGGCAAGGACGCGGAGGGCAAACTCATCCGAAAGTCCGTCACCCGACCAACCAAGGCCGAGGCCCGCGCCGCAGCAGTGGAGATGGAGTCCGACGCAGAGCGTACCGCCGCCATCTCCGATGATCTCACCTTGTCGGAGGCCGTCCGCAAGTACCTGGACAGCCGCGCCAATCTCCACAGCCCCTCCACCCGCAGGAGCAACGAGGCGATTTTCAAAAACCATCTCGGGATTCTCGCTGATGTTCCGGTTTCCCGGATAACATCACAGATGATGCAGTCATACGTCAACGACTTGTCCAGAGAGCTGACGCCAAAGACCGTTCGCAACATCTATGGCCTGCTGGCTTCATCCATCCGCTTTTCCGCCACGGAAAAGCGCCTATCGGTCAAACTGCCGCCGAAACAGGCAGAGGAAATCCAGATCCCGACGCTGGAACAGATCAAAGATATCCAGCGCGTCGCGGAAACCCGGGGGGATACGGACTTGGTTCTTGCCATCATGCTGGCCTCTCAACTTGGGCTACGCCTTGGGGAGGTCTGCGCTCTCACTTTTGCCGATGTGCGCGGCGGCAGCGTCCGAATCAATAAGAGCCGCGTCCTCACGCCGGAGCGCGAGTGGACGATCAAGCCGCCAAAATCCAAAGCCGGGACCAGGACGCTCCCCCAGACACCACAGATTGCCGAAGCGTTGCACAGCTTTTCCGGAGCGCCAGAAGATCTTGTGATCCAATCTACCCCCGCCGCCATTTACGACAGATTTCAGCGCATCCGCAGCAAGTTTGGGTATACATTCCGTTTCCATGATTTGCGCCACTATAATGCTTCGGTTATGATCTCCCTTGGCGTTCCGATTTTCTACATCGTCCGCCGCTTGGGGCACGAAGATGACAAGATGGTCAAGCGCGTATATGGGCACATCATGGATCAAAAGCAGGATGACATTAACGCCATGATGGCAGATTTCTTCAAATGACCTTGCGCGTATGCATTTTTGTATGTATTTCCAGTCCGAAAAAAGCATCAAAAGCAAAAAATACCACGCAAAACGCTAGATATTTTTAACATCAAAACGCCTCGCGAGCCCGCATGAAACAAGGAAAAGCCCCGAAACGCTTACGTTTCGGGGCTTTCGTGTAATGGTGCCGGTGGCGGGAGTCGAACCCGCCGATATATAGCTTCAATCCGTTATATACCGTGATTCTTGATGTTTTGTATGCATTTTCATATGCATTTTACATCCCCATCATGACCCGCACCCACGCGGCCTTCTCCACATACTCCTTGTGGGATCTCTCCCACTTTTCCCGCATCTCTTCGGTGGGCTGGAACACCTTGCCCAGCTCCTCGATCTGCTGGCTTGCCATGTCGTGGAGGTACGTTGCGTGCTTGAGCTCGTCCCCGGCCATCTCCTTGTAGCGGTTGGCCCAGTTGATGTTCCCCCGGGCCTTGTACTCTACATACTTCTCCGCGTAGTGCTTGGCATCCTGGATCTCCTCCGCGATGCGGTCCACATACTCCCGGATGATGGTCATAGGCTCACTCCTTGGTCACAAGGGCGGAGATGGTGGACGCGGTGGCAGCGGCAGACAGCACGACAGTGAGGACGCTCTGGGCGCAGCTGCACCGGACGCGCACCGCAGAGGGCGGCACAGCCAGCGTCACGGTCCCGCCCGCCGTCGCGGTATCCGTCACCACAGCGCCGGGGACCGGAGTTCCGTCCTGATACAGCGTCGCAGAGATGGACCCGGCAGCCGCGGCAACAGCCGTCACCACGGGGGAGACGGTATAATACCCCTCCCCGCTGAGTGTGATCCCGTTCTGCCCGGCATTGACACAGCCGCCATACCGGCGGACAATGGCCCCGGTCCCGCCCATGGGGACCACGCCGCCAGCCGCGACGGCCCCGGCGGTGGGGTTATAGGTATAAATCAGACTTCTCGCCATAGATAGCTCCTTTCTCATAAAAAAGGCGGGGCGATTGCCCCGCCGCACCCGGCCAAAAGGGCCAGCTGTTCGGGATTTCCGAACGGCTCAGATGTTGTTGTTGCAGCCGCAGCCAAAGGGCGCGAACTGCGGGACGATGCCGTAGCCATAGGGGCTGATGCGGGGGACGCCGCAGAACATCTGCTGCATCTCCAGCTGGTTGATGCGCTGGGTCTGGGCCGCTTCGCGGTCGGCGCTGAGCTTGTCCAGGATGCGCTGGACCTGGGCCGTGGTGTTGGCGTTGATGCTGGCGGTGTTGAGCGCACCGTTATAATTCACGCCATCGATGGCCCGGAGCGTTTCACAGCAGCACTCCTGCTGCCGCGCAAAGCCACTCGCGGTCGCAGCCTGCACATCCCGGAGCTCGCCCAGGATGTTGTAGGCGTTGTCCTTGAGCGCGCCGGTCACGTCGTAAGCGGACTGACGCACGGCGGCAACGGTCTCGTTGTTCTGCCGCTCCAGAGCGGCGAAGTCCTGGCTGCGCTGGATGTCGCCGACGGTGGCGTTGCGTTCGCCGCTGCGCCCGAACAGGCCCCCGCCGCCGAACATAAAAATCAGGGCGAACAGGATGATGAGCACCCAGGCCCCGCTGCCGCCGATTCCGCCGCCGTCACGGGGGCCCATGAGCGCCCCGATGTCGGCCAGAGAATAGTTTTCCATACTGGTGATTCCTTTCGGTATATATTTCCATGCGCGTTGGCCACCCGCGCCGTGGATCAAAACATAGAAAGAAAACTCTTGAACCCCTCCGGGTCGATGCCGTATTCCGCCAGGATATCGTTCACGGCCCGGTCCTTGTTCTTGGCGTAGAACTCCGCAAACTGGGGGTTCGTTTTGCTCAGGGCTTCCACGGCTTGCCCGGGATCCTTCCCCGACATGAGCCGCTTGATCTGTCCCACCGCAGACATCGCCTTTGCCATGTCCGCGATGCCCCGGAGGTTTCCGTTAAACAGAGGATTCATTCTTCTTGGCCTCCTTCTTCGGTTCGGTCTTCGCCGCGCTCATTTCCGCTACAGCCGCCGCCAGACGGGCAAACTCCTCCCGGGTGACATATTCGCCCTGGGCCGCTTTTGCCGCTGTGGGGCTGTATTTTTCGAATCTGTAATAGTCCGTCTGCGTCACGCCCAGCTGGTCCGCCGACCGGACGGCAAACACCGGCTGGTCCTGGGCCATGATCCACGCTTTGCCCCCCGGCTGCACCGTCACATTGACGATATCGTCCACCCGGGGCACAAACACCCACCCAGGGCCCGCCTGCTGGCCGTTCTGTCCCTGGGGCTGGTCCGTATACCCCGGGCGGGGGATTGGCCGCTGTGGGCCGGGATTCGGGGCAAATCTGGGGTCATAGCCGTACATACCATAGGGATCAAACATCTGCCGCGTCCTCCTTTGCTTTTCTGGCTTTATTGTCCCACATCCGGGCCGCCCCGACGAGCAAGCAAACGGCCATTTTTGGTACAAAAAAAGAGCACCCGAGTTTCCTCGGATGCTCTCAACGTGTTATCACTTAGATACCAGTCAGATCCCGCCCCCGGCGGATGATCCGCTTGACGTTTTGGGGGCTCATGTCAAACTCCTCCGCCAGTCCTTCGATGGTCACGCCGTCGTTCAGGCGGCGCTTGAGGATGGCCCGGTCCCGGGCGCAGTGTGTATAGCCGATGACCGCGCCGTCGATGATAGCGTCATACCGGCTCATGGGTCACGCCCCCTTCCGCTGCTCTTCCTGGTGGTGCGCCGCCTTGTTGAGGTGCTTTTCCAGCCTGTTCAATGCCTCGGTCACAGGGCCGTTGCAGCCCTGCTCCTTGAGACCCTTGAGACAGGCCAGCTGGGCATAGGTAATGAGCGCCAGTTCCGCCTGGATGGCCTTGAGGTCCACGTCCTGCGCGTTCTGCCGCTCCACAAAGGCGGCGATCTTGGTCCACATCTTGTACAACACCCCCAGTGCGCCCACCAGCGCCGCGGCTTTGATGACCCCGTCCACCGTCACCATCATGGTTCAGCCCTCCCTTTCCAGGAGATAGTATCTCGGCCATCGCCCCACGCAGTCGGCGTCCAGCACGGCGGGGGACGCGAAGATGAGCTCCCCGCTCACGGTGACGTTGGCCCGGCGCCTGGCGTTCACGGAATATTTCCCGGCATAAAGCCCCGGGTCGGCGATGCACAGTTTGCCGCCCAGCTCCCCGAGGACGGCCATGAAATGCCCGCCGGTGGAGAACATCCCCTTGCCGGAGACGTTGCAGATGGCCGCGCCCCCGGCCCGGAGATGCCCCAGCAAAACGTTCCGGTCGTTGGTCTGGCGGACCTTGATGGGGAAGCGCACGGACAGCAGCCGCAGGAGCTTGTTCATGTCGGTCCCCCCGGGGACTCTCGCCCCCCAGTTGACCGCCCAGTCCCGCATGGTCTGTACCGAGATCATTCTCCCCGTGACGGCCCCCAGAGCGATGATGGCCGAGCACACCCCACAGCCGGAGCTTTTGATGGTGGCTCTTTCATATCCCTTGGCGGGGTAGGAGATGCGGGAAAAGTTGTTCTGGTTGACCAAAAAGCCCTTGAGGGAGCGCACCCACCGGGTCTTCTGCCCCTTTTTCGTGGGATAGGTCACAGGCCAGAGCCCCGCCGCCGTCTTTTCGCCGATCTGGCACAGGTCCCCGGCGGCGATATAGCTTCTCCCGTCGGGCATCCCCTTCGCCGTGAGGACGGCCACCCGCTCAAAGGCCAGCGCTTTCATGCACGACCTCGCTCTCTTCCTGGGCTTCGGGGGATTCCTCGGTCTTTTTCTCGCCCTTGACCCCCTGGTTGAACTCCTGTACCACGCTTTCGATGAGGAGGTCCATCTCCATCTCGGAAATGGGGATGCCCTTCTCGTTGAGCATTTCCACGATGCCCTCCTTGGCCTTTTCCAGCTTTTCCGGGCCCGAGAGGTCCCGGTACAGCTGCTCCGCCGCCTTGACACAGGTACGGACCACGTCCTGCTTCACCTTGTCGTTGACGTATTTTTCATACAGACGCTTGATCTGCGTCCCGATATACCCCGCCAGGGCGGTCAGCACCGCCACGATGGCCGGGAGCACATACGCGCTGAAGATCTCTGCCTTGGTCATGTTCCTTCTCCTTTCCCGGGCTGTCCAGCCCTTTCCCCAACGTTACCACATTCTTCCGCTTACGTTACCACCGTACCGCAGTTTTCCGCCCAAAAGGACGGTTTTTGCATCACCTCGCTTTCGACCGGAGCTTGCCCAGCTCCTGGCTGACCTTTGCCTTGTTGTAGTGGGCGACCTTCTTTCCAACGCCGAACGCTCCGAACAGGGCGCTGCGCTGCGCGTCTGTGAGCCCTGGCATATTGTATACGACCTCCATCTTCTGGAGCCCTGCGCTGTTGGCGATGGGATCCCCGTCCTCGTCCTTGTATCCCTCCACATCCAGCTGTTCCAGATAGAGGGTGATGTAAGTCGCTTCGCTCAGTCCGGTCTTCTTCGTCACCTCGGCGCATTTCGCCTGCCACCCCCGGAGGGCATAGTCGCTCACCTTGGTCTTGGCCACCGCCGTAGCGTACTGATACGCATAGCGGATCATGTCCGCCTTGCGGGTGTCGTCCGCCGCCTGATAGGCCGCGCTGTTCACCAATTCTTCCGCCAGGGCATAGCTTTTCTGCCCCTTCTCCTGGGCATACGTCACATACTCCTGGGGGGAGAGGTATTTCGTCCCCTCCTGGAGCTTGATGCTCTTGTCCGCCCGATCCGGGACCACGCCGCCGTCCTCCGTCGCTTCATAGAGCCGTTCGATCTCCTTCTCCATATCGCTCTGACGGATGGTGGATACATACGCCGGGTTGATGAAGTTATTGAACGCTCTTTCCGCCGTGGTCCCGTTGCTCTCCGCCCGTCCCCATGCGTCGATATAGGGGATCTGCTGGTAATCCCACACCGGGAACCTCGCAGAGCTTTTCCCCAGGAAGTACTGCACATCCGTGGTGGCAAACTTCCCCTTGGAGGTGTAGGTGGTCATGCGCAGCGGTTCAGACGTCCGCTCGGCCTGGCCCACGATCGTGGGCAGCAACTGGGTGATGTAGCTGGTCGCCGCCGATACCAGAACCGCCGTGAGGGCGCTTTTCCCGCTGTACCGGGCCGTCGCCACCGAGTTGAACACATCGTCCAGGCTCTGGAGACAGCTCATCTCCACCATGGGCTCCGACACGTTCTTGATGGCGTTGAGATAGTCCGAGAGCTGCATCTCCCCGTTGTTGGCTTTCCAGGTCTCATAGAGATTCACCCCCACGAAGAGTGGAAGCGCCTCCGGGGCCAGCCAGTCCAGTGTGACGCTGGTGTCTCCGATTTCCATGGAGTAATCCTGCCGCCCGGCCAGATCGTCCATCTTGTCCTTGTCATCGTCGCCGCTCCCGCCGCCGCGAAGGAGCCCCTGGGCCGCCAGGTATCCGCCCAGCATCAACAGCCCCGTTCCGGTAAGGCCCGCCGAAATGTTGTCGATGGCCTGTGCCGCCGTCATGTTCCCCTTCTTGACCTGCACCAGGTCATTGGTCAGGCCCTTGAGGAGCCCCGCCGGGCTGTATTCCAGCCCTCTGGCCAGGATGTTCGCCGGAGTTTTGCGGAAGGGGAGGATGCCCTCCACCAGCGTCCCCGTGACGCGCTTGACCTTGTTGTCGCTGCTGCGCCACCGTCCGCCGATGGACGAGACCGCTTCGCTCAGTGCGTTGGTGTCCCGGTATGTGGCCTTGGCCGCTTCCTGGACGGCATAGGCCCTGGCCTTACGCAGAACCTTCTCGTCCCCGCTTCGGATCTGTTCTGCTGTGATGCCGTTGGCCTTGCAGTACTGCGCCATGGCGTTGGCGTAGTGGGGCTTGGAGAACCACACGTCCTCCGTGTCCAGCGCTGCGCTGTTCTTCTTGCGCAGGGTCTCCAGCGCCCGGCCCCCGGTCTTGTTCCAGAACTTCCAGCGAGACGTGCCGAAGATCTGCCGGCCTTCCTCCACATACTTGTTTGCCGCCGCGAAATCGCTGTATTTCCCGCCGCTCATGGCCGCGCCCTCGACGTTGGCGTAGTCCGCCAGCGCCGCCTTGAACAGCTTTGCGGAAAACATGCCCTTGGTGCGCTCCATGCCGGGGCTGAACTTGGAGGCCACGCTCTCAATTACCTGGGCGGTGAGGTTCTTCGCCCCCGCCACGGGCATGAATCCGGCGTTGCCGACGATGTTCCGGACGTGGGTCCTGGGGTTCCCCAGCATGGCAAGATACCGCCATGCGTTCCACTTGTCGATGAACCGGGAGGGCATCTGCCGTCCGATGTCCTTATAGATCTCCTCCAACACCTTGTCCCGGGAGTTCTGGTCCTTGGCCTCCATGAGCTTTTTGGCCAGGTCCTTGTCGATCTCCAGCTTGGGCGCGCCGTCCTTCCGGTATCGGTTGTTGATCTCCCTCTGGAGATCCTCCACCGAGCGCTGCACCTGATAGAGCTGCCCCTCCGGGGAGAGCTGTTTCAGGATCCGCGTCGCCTGGAGCGCCTGGGCCGCGTTGCGCTGGCTCTTGACCATCTGGTTGAGCACATCGATGGCAAGCTCCGTGTTCCCGCTGTTGACGGCGTTGTTGTACAGCGTCCAGCCCAGGGCCGTGTTCTCCTTGGTGACGATGCCGTTCTCCATGGCGTTGAACCACTTCCGCTGGGCCTTGTCCCAGCCCACATCCCGGATGGTCTTTTCCGCGTCGGCCTTGGCGGCAGCGTCGGTATAGGTCTCATAGTCAAAGTCCCCGTTAGCAATAGACTCTTTCAGCGTGGGGAGGATGCTCTCCGGCGTGGCCTTGGCCTCCATGATGGTGCGGATGGTCTGGGAGACCTTCGTGGTGTCGCTGGTCTGCTTGGGGACAGACACCTTCCGCGCCGGGTTCTCGCCGGGGACCATCTCGCTGTACTTGCGGACATATTCGGCATAGATCCGATCCACCGCCGCCACCTTCTCCCGGATGGCCTCCTCCGCCGTGATCTCTCCGCTGTCCACCCGCGTCTGGATCTCGGCATAGGCATTCTCCAGCTCGGCGGGCCGCTTGAGGGAGTACCGGAACTGCGCCAGCTCAGACACGCGCGGTGTGCTGCCGTCCTCGAAATAGGCCTTGATATCGTTCAACACCTTGTTCGCGTGGGTCCCCTTCGGATACTCCGTGCTGGAGACAGTGTTGCCGTCCACAGTGTCGATGTCCAGAATCACTTCGCCGCGCTGCTTGCTGATGAAGTCAGACAGCGTGTCCAGCTGTGCTTTGGTCGGCATGACAGAAAGGTTAATGCCGCCGCTCTCCGGGGAGATGCGGATGTTCCCCTCGGACATGAACTGCACCATGCTCCCGCTGTAATCCTCGCCGCCGTAGTCATCTCCAAGAGCATCCCGGATGTCTCGGTGATCCACCGTGCGGTATCCGCCCGGCCCGCCCTCATGCCGCCCGGAGAAATCCAGCCTCCTCCCGGCTGCGGTAATATACCCGGTTTCGCTCCATTTATAGGTCGTCCCGAAATAGGCCGCAGCGTCCTTCGCGTGCTGTTTCTTCTCCGCGTCCGTGTACTCTTTGAGAGAGTAGCGGGGTTCCCCCGATTCAGAATTGGTGCCCCCGCTTACTTCGCCGCGATTGGGCCGCCCGTCCAGCTTGAGAGCTTCCAAACTGCTGTTCTCGTCCTTGTTGTGCAAAGCGAGACGTTTGTCGGTTTCTCCCACCGGCTTTTTCCGCAAAAACTTTCCCTTGACATTCTCCCCGGTTTCGGTTACATTATCAGCAGAGACGGATGCAGTGCTTCTGGCAGCTCCCGGTGACGGGTTCGTGCTTATTGCTGCATCCGTCTCTTTTTCTGTAAAAGAGGTCGGCTGCAGGTTCAGTACATCATACAGCGCCATGCTTCCGTTTTTCTTCGTGCCTACCACCACGTCCGCCGCGTAGTCGTTTCCGCCCACTCGCAGCAGCACATGGCCTCTGGCGAAGTCCGTGATTCTGTCCTTGCGCGGATGGTTCAGCCCTTCGTTCACCCAGCCCGTCGTCGCGTGCAGGATTTCATCGGCATTGTTCGTGGCGCGCAGCTTGTCCGCGTGTAGCTGCGGGTCGTTGTTATAGAGCCACTGCATGTACCGGGAGAATGTCATCTCCTGTCTGCTTCTGCCGTCAATCTGAATTTCGTTGTTCCCCACGGTGATGCCGTTGGGGAACTTTTGTTTCAGGTTCTCCTTGACGATCTTCACCCAGTCCGCCTCCGGCACTCCCGCAAGGATGTCCTGCTCCACTTCCACGAACGGCTTGTTGTCCGTTGTCTTGCCGATTGCGTACTTCACGCCGGAATCTCCGTTTCTCGCGCCGCTCTTCTCCGCCTGCGCCGCCTCCCGATACGCCTTTTCCAGCTTGCCCAGCGCCCGTTCGGCCTGGGCTTTTTCTGTGCCCCGGAGCTTGTTTACCAGGTCCCGGAACACCTGGGCGATCCGATGGAGGAGGGTGGGCTTGCCCTGGGCAGACTCGATGAACCGTTCCAGCGTCCCGTCGTTCTGGAGAAGTTTCCCGGCGTAGTCCGCCACCACCTCGTCCTCGATCTGCGAATCGTTCAGCTCCATTTCCCGCAAAGCGGAAATGGCCTTGATCTCATGAAACGCCGCGTCATAGGCTTCTGCGCCCATCGCGTTGCGTACAACGGTCTTATATTCGCCGTAGCTGTCCGGCGAAAGATCCTGGATCCTGTGGGTGATCTCGTGACCGAAGAGGGCCCGCACAGGGTTCCGGTTCCATTTTTCGATGGTGATCCGGTTTCCCTGGATCTCGGCGTTGGCGCTCCCGCCCGCCACCTCATCGGCAAACTCCACCGTGACCCCCAGCTGCTTTGCCGCCCGGTCCAGGGCCGAGACGGTCTTCTGATCCAGGCTGTCGGTGTATTCGGTACGGATGACCCCCGCGCCCGCCTCCCGGGTGGCCTGGTTCTGCTTGTTCCGCGCCCCCTCCCGGGTGAGCGCGTCCACTCGCCCGGCGTTCCATGCCGCCCTGGTCTCTGCCTCCGCGTCGGTCATTTCCGCCGCCTGGGGGATGGCCTCGTTGCGCTTGCCCTTGTTATAGGCATCCACAAACCGCTCGGTATAGTCCACCGCCGCCGAGGGGTCCTGCCCCTCCGTGCGCATCTGGTCAAAGGTGCTCTGCCCCTCTGCCCCCAGCGTCTGACGGACGTTCTGCACGGACCGCTCAATGGTCGAGGGCGCACCATCCCCCTGGATGGAATCCACCTGGGAATAGTCCACGCCGCTGTACCCGTTCAGCCGGTTGACCGCCGTACCGGCCCCGCCGAAGACGAGACCGGACAGAGCACCGCTGGCCCCTTGGCGCAGCATCTCCCCCGCGTCAAACTGAGCGTTGGGGTCCTGGGCCGCCTTGTCCATGGCGTAGTTGGCGATATAGGAGGTGATCTCCTCCGCCCCCTCGACCCCCGCCTGTTTCAGGAGGTTGAGCAGCCAGCCGCGTCCGCCGGTGTTGACCATCTCCAAAAAACTCCCCAGGCTGACGTTCTCGCTCAGACCCTCGATGATGCCGGAGACCACGCCCCGGGAAAGCGCTTCCCCAGCCGCCGCACCCTGGTCCGTGAGCTCCTTCGCCCGGCTCCCCGCCGCCTTGATGGACATAATAACCAGCGGCAGCGCCGGGTTGATGGCAGCAAGGGGCAAGAGAGAGGCATTGTCCGCGATGGAAAGCGCCGTCTCCCCCAGAAACCCGCCCGCGCCGGTCAATCCCTCCAGCGCCTGAGATGCCGCCTCCTGCCCCATCTGGGCCGTGCGGTAGGCGTGGCTTCCCGTGTCGATGGTTTTCTCAATTTGCCCGCGCCGGGCCGTGAGCCGCTCCCGGACCTCGTTCATGCTCTGGCGGATGCTTTCCGCCTCCTGGGAATCCATGCCATAGCGCTGGACGGCCCCGTTAAGCTGCCGCCCCATCTGCTCATACTGCCCCTGGAGCTGGGAATAGATCTGGTCTCCTGCCAGGATGTCCACGTTCTCGTTGGCCTGTTTGAGCCCTTCGCCCAGCATCTCCGCGCTTCCGATGGTGTTCAGGGCGATGCTCTGAACCGCCTTGCCCACCCGGGTGTCCCGGCTGCGCTTTTCTCCCAGCTCATACCCGTTCCGCGCCCGCTGGACGCTTCCCAGGTCATTCAGCGTCCCGGTGTCGACCTTTTGGACAGAGCGGGCCCGGGGAGACCGCGCCTCCGCCTCCCGGACGATCTGGGCCGCCTGGGCTGCCCGGCTGGGGTTCTGGGTCTTCTGCTGCCGCTCCTCCCGCTGGGCCTCCATCTGCTGGAGCTTGCTCATGCCGCTCCCCTGGACAAAGCTGTTGGCCCGGGGCTGCTTTTTGCCGGTCGCGTCGCTCTGAGGCTCGGCCCGGCTTTCCCGTTTGCTATCCTGGAAGTCTTTGGGGTTAAGCTCCCCCAACTGATATTTCGGCGTTTCGCTGATACGCACCAAACGGCCTTTTTTGCCGCTTGCAACGACAGGCCCGCTGGCGTTGTCGGAAGTGCTGTTTCTTCTGGTGCTGGCGGAAGCGCCGTTGCCGATCTTGACCAGTCTCCCCATGCTCAATCCCCCTCATACTGGAGTCCATACTCGCTCAGCAGCTTCTGAAGCGTGTCCTTCTGCGTGTCCGAGAGCTTGGGCCAGAGGTTGTCCAGCGCCCCCGGGATGGTATCCGTCTTGTTCTGCCGAAGCATGGTCCGCAGGCTGGACATGGCCGCGTCAAACCGAGTCTTGTTGTATGCGTTGGATTCCATCTGCTGGCGCACCTTCCAGGCCGAGACCGCCGCGCTCTTGCTGGAATACCCCAGCGCCTTATAGTTCGCGCCGATATAGTCCTCCGCGTCCCCGCCGTACTTGTCCACATATTCCTGCACGGCGGACCAGTCCGTGCCCCCAGTGCTCCCGCCGGAGGTGCTGCTGCCTCTGGAAGAGCCGCTCTTCCCGGACGAGCCGCCGCTTTTCCCGTTGGCTTTCTGGAGCTGATAGGCCCACTCTCGCTCCTTCCAGTCGTTGGAAATCGCATCCTGCCCCTTGTTGTAGTCAAAGCTCTGCTGCCACTGGTTGTCCGACACCTGGTCCCGGTTCTGCTGGTAGTCAAAGGTCTTCTGCCACTGGCTGTCCGCCACACTGTCGCGATAGGCCCCGTAGTCAAAGCTCCGGTCAGCGTTCCACTGGGCCAGCAGATCCCGGTATTTCTCATAGTCCCCGCTCTCCAGCGCCTGGAGCATGCTCAGATCACTCCGCTGGTTGGAAAGCTCGTCCTGGTACATGGAATAGGCCAGCTGCTGGAGTTCCGGGATCTTGTCCGCCAGCGCCGCCATATAATTGTTGTACGTCTGCTGGGCCGCGCTCTCGGCATAGGAGCTGGCCAGTCCGCCCGTCCGGGCGCTCACCTGGCCCAGCGTGTCCTGCATGGCCCGCTGGCCGTTTCGGGTATAGCTCTGCTTATACTGCCCATACAGCGGATCCTTCTCCGCGTCATAGGAAAAGGGGTCCCGCCCCAGGATCTTCCCCGTGAGCTCGTCGATCATCTGCTGATAACGGTTCGTATACCCCGGCTTCCCGCCATAGCCCCAGCCGGAAGAATCGTCCTCCCCGTCGGCATAGCCATACCAGCTGTCGCTTTTGAACATGAGGGGGTTATACTGGCTCCCGTCCGCCCCGCCGCTGTAGCCATAGTTGGCGCGGATCGCCTGGGCCGCGTTGTGGGCTGCGTCCATCCCCGCCTGGTCCCCGGCTTCATAGGCTTTCTTCCAGTCATCCTTATATTTCTGGATGTTGTTCCAGTCTGCATCCGAGGTATAGGCGTTGTCCGCGTTGGCAAAGCTCCCCCGGTTGGCCTCCACATAGTCCTTGTCCAGGGCCCCATAATTCCCGTTGACGTTGCTCCACCCGGCTGGCATTTCGGCATAGGTCTTGCCGTCCGCGCCCTTCACCAGGGGAGTGTCCTGGACCGTGCCCCAGAGACCGGCATCCTTGATGTCATCCACGCTGGCCGCGTTCCCGCCCAGGCCGTTCATTTTCACTTTATTGCTGTTCCATCGTTTGGTCGCCATGCTCATTTCTCCTTCCCGGCCCGGAGCATCTTCTCCAGCGCCGCCAGTTTCCAGTCCAGAGCCTCCTGGAGCGCCGCCGCCCATTGGGTCAGCGCCTCCACCGTCCCCGGGATGTCCCGCTCGTCAAACTCCGGCGGGCTCGTCGGTAATACTGCCATGCTCTCCTCCTCTTCACTGTCCCGTTTCCCGGGTGATGCTGTGGAGCATGACCTTCCCCTGCCCGGAAATGCGGATGCGCAGCCCGTCGCACCAGGGGAAGATGATGGGGATGACGCACACCCCCGTCCAGTGCTCCTTTCTCGGGTAGATGAGCCGCCAGGGCCCCTTGTCGGTGGAGACCTCCACCTGGAGCCATCCGGTGCTCTCCACCACCTCCGCCCGGAGGATCAGCCGCACAAAGGCGTTCCGGCTCCGGAGCCGCTCGTCAAACCGGTCCAGCGTGACGCTCCACTCCACCACTTCGGCGCTGGTGTCCGGCGTGGCGCACATGACCTTCGTCCCGTCTCCATCCAGATACCAGAGCTTGCCGCCCCCGCTGGCAAACGCCGCCGCATGGGTCCCGTCCTCCCGGAGCCAGAGGCGGTTCTGGATGTCATACACCCACATCCCCCAGGCCCCCGTCCGGAGGTCCTTCATGCTGATGTAATACCGGTCCCCCAGCGCCCCGGCGCAGGCCTTTTCATACCGTCTGGGCCCAAAGTCCTGGGAAATGAGCTTGGGTGTCCCCCCGGCATACTGATACACGCCCTCGCGCCCGTGGTAATAGACCACTTCATTGATCCGGCACACGCTCCCGGCGCTCTCCCGCTTCACACCGGGGATTTTGCTGTCATACACTTGGTAATTGCTGGGATAATCCCCCAGCAGCTTGTGCAGCGCGTCCTCCTTGAAAAACAAAACGGATGTTCCATAAGGGACGGCGGCGGTAAAGGCCCCGTCACTGGCCACCGCCACGGCAAAGCTGTCTGTGTCCAGCCCGTCATAGGTATAGAAATTGGTTGGGTCTCCCAGCGCGGAGCCGAAGATGGTGTTCCCCTCCACGCCCCAGAGCCGGTTCCCGCTCTCGCAGATGAAGGACAGCGCCGGGACCTTCCGCCGGATGCTCACCGCCCCCGCTTCCACCCCAGCCGTGAGGGTGTCCGGGTCAAAGGTCATGGTATACAGCGTTTCGCCGCCATCCACGACCGTCCCCAGCTCCCGGATGGTGATGGTCTTGTTGTTCTCCGGGTGCGTGGTGCAGCCGGTGATTTCCACCGTGTCCCCGGCCTTGAAGCCCAGCGCCTCCATCCCGGAAAAGGGCGTCTGAGACCCCACCACGCCATAGATGTCATAGTCATAGCCGTACTCATCTGTGACTTTGTTGACATAAACGGCGTGATATACCTTTGTGATCTTCGCCCACTTTGTTACGCCATCGATCCCCAGGCTTGTGTTGTATACCAGGTCGTCACGGGAAATTTCACCAGCATTCTTCCCGGTGGTGGATTTGCTGATGGTCACCTCGCCCGTCTCCTTGTTGACCGAAACACTTTGCACCGAATAAAATGGGTGTTCCCAGGTATGCCAATTTTTAAGATGATCCGGGTCATTCCCGCCCAGGTTGCCGGACCCCACCACAGCGGCCTGATAGTTGCCCATGTGGATCTTGATGGTCTTTCCCGTGCTGCTGCCCTCCGCCCCGGGGATCACCTCGGCCAGCCCCGCCGCGATCTCCGCCGAAGCCTCCATCCGCGTGATGGTCTTGTCCACGCTGTCCACCATCACCTTGTCCGGGAAAATGACGATCTTGCTGTTGACCGTGGCAAACTGCTTTTCTCCCGGGGTGATATCGCCGATCTCCACCCCGTCAAAATAGAGCTTGCTCCCCGCTACTGTGAGGAGCCCGCCCCGGTAATAGATCCCCGTGGCATTGGTCCATGTGCCCTCCTGGGCCCGGCCCTCCCGGGTACACAGTGCCGGGAACCGGGCGGTGGAGAGGTTCTGCGTCTCCTCCGCCTGGCCCATGCTGGGCCCCTCCCCATAGTGGATGCCCAGAAATGCCGAGACCTGGCTCTCCCTGCTCTGCATCTGCGCGTTCAGTTCTGGCAGCATTGGTGCCTCCTTTCATTCTCTCCGGCGGCACGAAAAAAAGCCGCCTTGTCTTCCTTGACAAAGCGGCGTTTCCGGCTATAATGAAATTAGAAGGGCGCTGCCGATAAGCGGTTAGCCTAAAGAATCAGTAATTTCAAACGAAATGACCGTCTTCCTTTGGCGAGGGGCGGTCATTTTCGTTTGCAGATCTGATAAACCAGATTGCAAATGCTCACGATCAAAATACCGATCTGGATCAGCTCGGCGTATGTAACCATGCGCATCACCTCCCTTCCGGGAAGTGCTAACCGCCTACCGTATCTGGCAGCGCCTGTCCCCATCCTAGCACAGCCGCCGTCCTTTGTCAATTTCCGCCCAACCGGGCGGTTTTTTTATTCCTGCGCCTTTCCCGGGCGTTTGTTACGTCCTGTTTACATCAATGTTCATGCCATTTGTTTCCGCCCCCGCAACAAACAACGTGATATTCGCGTCACGCCATCCTTGTGTAATAGACCCCGAAGTCGGGACCAAATCAACGGTATCCCCCTTAAAAAACCGGTCAATCAAAGCAACAATGCTGCCCTCTGGCGTGGTGATTCCCTTGTGATCAGAAAGCGGGATTGTTACTTCCGTAATGGTACCTTTGGCCATGTAGACAACGGTGAGGTCATCAAAATCGTTGTTGTACAGCTCAAAAGTAACATCTGCCGCCGAGCTTCCTTCCGCCGTTCCCGTCACTTTGAGCCCCGCCTTGCTGGTGAAGGTCTTGCCCTTTGCCACGTCGGCGGCGGTGGCGTTGCCAAAATTGGAAAATGATGTCATCAACCTGACTACAGCGCCAGTGTCTATGATCCGTTTGCCCATTTTATTTGTGTCGGACATTCTCAAATAAGTACCGCTCAATTTGCTAACTGTAGCAGAAAAATTTCCAGGATCAAAATTAGCCCCACTCCTTATTACTGCGGTACTCCCTGTCACCTTCCCATCCTTCCCATACGCCACGACCCCAGACGCCATATCATCTGCTGTCACCGTCGCATCGCTGGTGTCATACCCTCTCAGCGGGATTTCAGTGCCGTTATAGGTAACTTGCTTGATTTTCTTGGTTGTATCAATAGCCATTATAGTTCACCTCCTTAGTGGTTGGGGCCGGGAATATAAGCAGCATAAGCACCAGCAAATCCTTGCGCGAGAAAAGATATGATATTATTTTCACTTGACTTCAAGATAATCCCATTTGACACAACCCAAGACCCATTGTAATACATAGCTACAGACGTGACGCCGGTAGTCTTCGCAGTTGTGATAATGCTATCACCGATAGCTGGTGTTCCAGAATACGGAACAGAGAAGGATGCGGAAACCAGTTCTGGAGCTCTCATAATTGCAGCCATTCTTCACATCTCCTTAATTACTCTCAGTGGGGGGAACCCACTGAACACCCGAGCCACCACTACCCCCACCGGCTGCATCTGTAATAGCCAGGTTTTGGGTTCCATCGGCGTTGGTGGTGGCTGCGATGTTGTAATCCCCGCCAGCACTTGCTTCCATCGTGCCAGTGATTTGTGCCCCGCTCTTATCGTGGGCGGTCGAGCCCTTTGCAAGAGTGGCAGGCGTTACTGTATCCTGGGTAAGGTCTAAAATGGTTTTGCCGTTGATCGCGACTTTATTTGCCGCCATGTGATCCCTCCTTCCTCATGAGAGGGGCTTGTGCCCCTCTTAGCCGACCGTAACAGTCTGCCCGCCCTGTTCGTTGTCTACATAGGACACCGGAATGGGCTTGACTGTCACCTGGGACAAATAGTTGTATCCGCCGGAAGTATCGGGAGAAATGACCTGTTCGGCGAAGGATGGGGTTGCAGTCTTGGACTGAGCCTTGACCGTTTCCCCCGTCTGGATGGCCCGGATCTTCGCGGGCATATTTCCCGGCGTGATGAGCGCCGTCGTGCCGTCCTTCTCCCGGATGGCGTTGCCGATGTTCTCAAACAGCGTGTCCAGCGCTTTGGAATCCACCGCTTTGTCTACGGCCATTAGTAGCTCCCCCCGTTCCATACCGGCAGCGCCGCCAGCACATCTTTGACGATCTTGGTCTGATCCGCCGCCGTCCAATAATCCGTTCCCTTCACCGGCTTGGGCCCCTGCGGCCCGGTGGCTCCCGTGGCCCCCTTCTCTCCCTGCGGCCCCTGGGGGCCGGTATCGCCCGTGGAGCCTTTCTCGCCCTGCGGGCCTTGCGGCCCGGTCGCACCTGTGGCTCCCTTCTCTCCGGTGTCGCCCTTGACTCCCTGGGGACCTTGGGGCCCGGTATCCCCTTTCGCCCCTTGCGGACCAGTCAGCGCGGCCAGCTGGGCGGCGGTGAAGTCGGCATAGGTAAAGGCGTCGCCCTTCGGCCCCTGGGGACCTGTTGCGCCTGTAGCTCCGGTGGCGCCCTTTTCTCCGGGGTCGCCCTTCTCCCCTCGGGGTCCCTGGGGGCCGGTGTCCCCCTTGGCTCCCTGGAGCGGACCGTTATTGACCCACTTCTTTCCAACACCGTCATAGACATAGATGTCATAGGGCTCTCCCGCCCCCACGCCATAAGCATCCCCAGCCACGGGGCTCGTTACAGCCGCGCTCAGGGCCGAGGCCGTGGCATAATACCCCTTGACCACAAAGCCCGCGCCTGTGTCTCCTTTGGCGCCCTGGGGGCCCTGGGGACCGGTGGGTCCGCGTTCTCCCTGAGGGCCGGTCTTCCCCTGGGGACCTTGAGCGCCGGTATCTCCCTTGACGCCCTGGATGCCCTGGGGACCCTGCTCTCCGGTGTCGCCCTTTGCCCCCTTGGGGCCTTGGATGCCCTGCGGTCCCGTGGCCCCTGGGTCGCCCTTCTCACCTTTCGGTCCCTGGGGGCCAACAGCGCCGGTCGCGCCCGTGTCGCCTTTTTCCCCTTGGGGACCCTGTGCGCCGGTATCGCCCTTGTCGCCCTGGATGCCCTTGACGCCCTGTGGGCCTTGGATGCCTTGGATGCCCTGGGGCCCGCGGATATTGCCGACGCCCACCCACTGGGCTTTCTGTACCCCGCCGTTGCCGGTGACCATCTGCCGCTGCCACACATATCCGTCGCTGGTGTTGAGATAGTAATCCCCCACCTTGCCGGTCGGGGTGTCCAGGTCATATTCCGTGGGGTCCTTCGTGCCGTTGTACCACGTCGCCCCGTCCGTACCCTCCATGTGGCAGACATATTCCCAGTCGTGGGGCGTTCCGGTGTAGCTTGCCAGGTCGTTCTGGACCAGATCCCCGTATTTCGCCGGGACGATCCAGAGATCCCCAGCCTGCACCCCGTTTGCCGAGTTGTCCTCCGGGTAAGAGAAGGTCGTCCACACTCGGTTCCCCCGCGCTCCCGGCGCGCCGGTGGCGCCCGTTTCACCCTGGGGGCCGGGGAGTCCCCTGGGCCCCTCTGGGCCTATGATGCTCTCTCCCGCCGGGCCTGTGGCCCCTCGCGGCCCGGGATCACCCTTTGGACCCTGCGGGCCAGTCAGAGCGGACAGTTGCGCTGGGGTGAAGTCTGCATAGGTGAATGCATCGCCCTTTTCCCCCTGGACTCCCGTAGCACCAGGGTCTCCCTTTGGGCCCTGCGGGCCCGTCAGCGCCGCCAGCTGCTCCGGGGTGAAGTCTGCGTAGGTAAAGGGCGTGCCTTTTTCTCCCTGCGGCCCAACCAGGCTTTCCAGCCACTGTTCTTCGCTTCCCTTGTAGCCGTGTTTCACGGCGATGGCATAGGCGCTGAGGTAATATTTGATGTTGCTCAGCGCGGATGTAGGATCCACGACAGCGGTGGTCCCCTCGGCCATCTCCTTGAGCGTGTCCCCCAGCGCAGGATAGTGCATCCGGATACACCACTCCCGGAACGCCTTTTCCCCCTGGTTATACATCGCCATGCTGTTCTGATACCGCCCGAAATCTCCGGTGGTGTAGTAACACATGGCCTCCAGATAGTGGATATACATCCCGTCCCAGGGATAGGGCACCAGCAGCGCCGGGCTCTCCTGCCCCTCTCCGGGCAGCTGATATTGAATGATGGAGTCTGTTTTATACAGCGTCAGGCTGAGCTGCCCATCCAGCTCGCTCAGCCAACGGCACATGACGCTCTGGTCCACCGCCGCCCCTGTGAGCAGCACCGCCTGAGAAATGGCATCCGTCAGCTTCATTCTTTCCCTCCTTCTAAGTTAAAACGGCACAGCAGAGCGCGGGGTCTTTCCCCGGTTTCTGCCGTGCCGTGTCACAGCCTTGTTCGTGTTTCGCGGAGTATTTAGTTATTCCAGGGCTTCCCGGATTCGCTCAAAGTCCTCGCTGCCCTTGGAGATGAGCTCTGCCGCCTTGGCGTCCTGGGCCTGACTGTCCCAAAGGGCCTGGGCAAACTTGCGTTTGACCTCCACGACCTTGCCCCGCTGGATCAGGCAGTTTTCTCCGCCGTCCCGGTTGCTCACCGAGACGAACACATCGTCCTTGTATTTGCCCCCGTCCTTAAAGAGCTGGATGGGCACCGTCTCTTCGCCGGGGTTGGTCTTGCGTTCTGCCATGGGTCATATCCTCCTTTTTTGATGGATGGGGGGAGGGGAGCCCCTCCCCCGTGTGCTCAGTTGGCCGAAGCGTCGTTGAAGCTGGAGACAGACATGACGCGGATCATGTACTCCTCAACCAGCCGCTCGGCAACCTTGATGGCCTTCCAGCCGGCCGTCGCCCGCTGATCCAGGGGGTCCTCGGTCCCGGCAGAGCCCAGCTGCTTGATGATCATCTGGAGACCGCCGCCGCTGACTTCGGTGACGCCGTAAGCATCCGCGCCCAGAACCAGGGTGGAATAGACGTCCCAGCCCTTGGTGGAGCCGTCGCCCGCCACCGCCGTGCCGGAGCTCTTGTCCTTCGCGGCCTTCTTCCAGACCTTGGCCTCGGTGGTCTCCACAAAGCGGCATCCGGCGATCCGACCGATCTCACCGGCATAGATGTTGTCGGTGTCCACATACTCATGGGGCCGCTGCCACTCAGGGTCGCTCATGAGGTCATAGGACACATCCGGGTGGATGATGGCCACATACCCGCCGTTGATCTTGGGGGTGTTCATGGTCTTCAGCTTGCGCACCGCCCGGCGGATGTCATCCACGGTGAGGATGCTGTTGTCGCTGGCAGTGGCAGAGCCGCCCACCAGGTTGGCTTTGTCGGTGACGCCGGACGCGCAGTAATACACGTTGGTGCCGCCGTTGAGCACTTCCCGGGTGATGGTGTCCAGGGTGCGGCCAGCCTGAGAGGCCAGCAGCTTGCTTGCCTGCATGAGGTTGTTGTCGATGGCCGTCAGCAACAGCACGTCGGACAGGGTCACATAGCCGCCATACTGGGCCACAGTGGCGGTCAGGGTGGTGACGTTGAGGCTCTGGCCGTTGGGGGTCACGCCTTCGGTGAGAGCCGTGGTGGCCTTGGGCAGGCTGGAATACTTGCGGAACTCGATGGTCTTACCGCCATTCTTGGGGATGGGGTGCTTCTGACCAAACTGGTCATGCACCAGCTCGGGCTCCGCCAGGTCGATGAGGTTGTTGCTGTAAAACGTCTTCATCTCGGCGGTCAGGCTGGCGCCGGAGCCGCTCTGCGTGGTGACGTTGGTGTTCAGGGTGGCAAACAGGCTTGCCACCATGGGATGCAGATAAATGGTGTTCATGCAGTTCTCCTTTCCGGTTCGGATCGGCTCAGAAGGAGATCATCTCTCCCCGCTCGATCCGTCTGCGGATCTCAGCAAAGTCCTGCTTGGACAGCTTGCTGGGGTCCGATTTGACAGTGAATGCCGGTTGAGAAGCCATTCCCGCCTCCTGGGGCCGCTGCCCGTTGGCTCGGACACTGGCCGCGACGTTGCGCTCCATCTGCTTGGCCGCTGCCTGTTGGGCCGCTGCCATCAGCTCTTCATGATGGACGCTCTCATAGGCGTTTTTCATGGGCACACCCGCCCGCAGCATCGCCAAAAAGGCCGGATTCTGGACCTCCTGCTGGAGCTCAAAGCCCTTATAGGTCTTCTGAACCTCCTGGGCCTCGCCGTTCCAGCGCTCCATGCGCTGCTGATAGGCCATTTCGGCCTGCCGCTGGGCTTTCCATCGGTCAAAATCGGCTTTCTGCCGCTTAAGATCCTCGATCTCGCGGTACTGCTCCACCGTGACACCGGCCTCGTCTGCCGCCGCTTCCAGGTAATGCTTGTCGTTTTCCACGGCACGGAGGATGTCCCCCACATTTCCCTGGACGTTATACCGGCTTGCCAGCAGATCCAAAAGAGGCTGTGCCTCCGCGACCTGCTGCTGGAGGGCCTTGGTCTCCCCAAACCGCTTGTTGATGAGCGCCTGGGTGGCCTCGGTGTACTGGTCCTTGTATTCCCCGCGGACGAGGGCCTGAAACGCCTTTTTCTTCTCTTCCGGGTCGGGGGCCGGTTCGGTTTCCCCCTGCGGAGCGGCGTCCTCCACGCTGCCCTGCTGCGGCTGCTTGCCGTACAGGACCTTGGTCTCGCCCGTTTTCTTTCCCCGCCGGGTGGTCTCGGGGGCCTCCTGGGTCTCGCCCGGAGCCTCTGCCGCCTGTGCGCCCTCAGCGCCGCCCTCTCCGTCAAAGAGCCGTGCAAACATCGGCCAGATGATATTGTCGGTCATAGTGCCTCCTTGTCTCGCGGGATTTGCGCCCGTGTCGCTCCTCCAAAGAGGGCGGCAGGCGGGGGCTTGCGCCCCCGACCCGCCTATATCTCAGGAGGACATCCCCATCGTATCATGGTTCTTTTTTCCTGTTACCACCATTCTGCAATTATTTTTCCAAAAACCGCAGCTCCTGCGGGAAACTGGCCTCCAGCTGCCGCAATCCCTGGGCCGCGAAGTCAAATCCGGCCCGCATTTGCTCCCCGCCTTGGGCGATGATGCTGGCATCCCCCGGCTCTGTGCGGCATTCCAGCACTTGGTCCGCCGTATTGTGGACCCACCCCGCCAGCGTACACACCAGGCCGGAGACCATGTTGCACACATCCGTCTGCCCGTGATCCCTGACCCAGAGGATACAGGTCTCCCCGGTCCGCATCTCTGCCAGGATCATGCGGGGCTCCCCGCGTTCATGTCCGGGGCGGATCTGGCGGCCAGCTTCTGCTGGTATCCCGTGAGGTTGCTTTCCTGGCTCTGGCTGGCCTTTTCATCCACCGTCTGGCCCTTGACGCCGCCCTGCTGGCTTTGCCCGTTCTGGGCGTTCTGCGCGGCCATATCCACGCCCACCCGGGCCGACATCTGCGCGGCCAGCATCTGCACCTGCTGGGTGAGCTGCTGCACCACGTTGAGGAGGGTCTGTCCCTGGGCCACATAGTCCCGGACATCCTCCTTGCCCTCAAACTCCATCATGTTCAGTGCGCCCATGGCCGCTTGGGCGTTTTCCGGGGCGAAAAACCCGGCGGAATAGAGCTCCAGCGCCCGCTGATTCTGCTCCATCCGGGAGAAGGGATTGCGCTTCTGGGCCTTGATCTTGAGGTCAAACACCGGCTCCCGGAAGAGCATCTGCCCCATGCTGTCCATCCCCACCGGCTGGGGAGTCAGCCCTGCGTTGGAAAAGTCCACGAACCGCGCGTCCGTCCCGTTGGGCCCCACCACGCGGAAGGCCCGGGCCACATCATAAAACTGCCGCATCCGCTCGATGACCATGTCCACGATCTCGGTGTGCGCCCGATAGCTGGCCGCGATCATATCCCGGGAGCTCTTGTTCCCCGCCTCCTGAAGGGCCGAGATGGCCGCCGCCGCCGTGACAGAGGAGCTCGTCCCGCCGGAGTTGACGTCCCGGTTTGCCGCTGTGTCCTTCATTTCCTCGATCTTGAGCTGGAGGATGTTGGCATAGATGCTGGGCAGCGGGTCCATGGTCATCTGCTGGAGCTTGCTGGAGTCGATGTTCCCCTCCACATGGATGACGCTCTTGTTCCAGTCCAGAAACTCCCGCTCGTTGATCCCCGCGCTCTCGCTGGCAAAGACCCTCGGCTTGCTGGCCCGGAGGCTGTACTCCAGGATGTTGCCGAACAGCCGGTCGATATAGAGCTGCGGATCTTTGCAGATCCCCACCAGGCCAAAGCCCGCCGGGGTCCCCTTCTCAGGATAGAGGGTGTCCATCACCACGGGATAGCGCCCGTCGGTATACCACCCGCTCTCCTGATACCGCCCCTCGTTCTCGCTGGCGTACAGCAGACAGTCCCCGCAGAACTTGGCGTAGTGCAGCACCGTCTTGCCGGAGATGGTCCGCCGCTTGTAATACCAGTCCACAACGACCGCCTTGTCCGTGGTGTCCACCGCGTCATCGTACACATATTGCTTGATGTCCAGCGCCCCGCCCAGGAGCTTTCCCGCGTACTGGGGATATTGCTCCTCCAGGGCATCCACATCCACCAGCTGGGCGATAAAGAGGTTGCGGCTCTGCTGGATGTCCTGCACACCCGGCTCCCAGAAGATGTTGAGCAGGTCGATCCCCCGGATCTCGATATCCCCCAGCCCGTTTTCTTTCTGGGGGTCCCAGAACACGCCATAGACCGCCGTCCCGTGCTTGAGCTTTTCCCACCACTGGGCCGAGTATGTTCCCTCAAAGCCGCTGGCCTCCATGACGGCGGGGATGATCTCCCCCAGCATCTCGGCGCTCTGCTGATCGCTCTGCTCCCGGGGCAGGACGATGGCCTCCGGATAGTTGTCCATCGCGTCGGCGTGTTTGTTGAGGATCGCGTTAAACAGCCATGCCGAGGTGGGCGTCACCTGGGTCTCGTTGTCCTTGAGCTTGTTCCGCCCGATGGCCTCCCAGTGCCGCAGCTCCCACCAGAGCTCATCCTCCACCACCCGGGCCTCCAGGTTGGCCTTTCCGCTCTTATACTTGCGGAGGATATCCTGCGCCTTGCGCACCTCGTCCTCCCCGATGATCTGCGCCCCCTCCGGCTGGGTGAGCACCATGGCGGTCATGTCCCCGCTCATGGGCTTTTCCGGCTCCTCCGGGGCTCGTTTTCTGTCCAGTCCGAACATTTGTTCCCTCCTCATCTCATCAGATAAAAGTCATACCGCCCGTTCCGGGGCTCGTCGGGCTCCAGCGGGCTCCACTCCCGCTTGGGCTGCTCCTTGCGCACCGGCGCTGCAATGGGGTTGGCCATGCACACATAGCGGCATTGGTCATAGATGTGGTCCTCGCCCTCGGTGTTGATGTCCTCCACGTCGGTCTCGTCATACACCAGCGCCGGGACTGTCCGGATAAAGTGCTTACAGGTGGAAAAGACATACAGCATGGGGATCCCGTCCGCCATGGCCAGCCGGTGATGCAGCTGCATCTTGCCGGAGATCCGCGCATGGTCCCCCTTGTCAAAATGCACCCGCTCCCGGCTCATGAGATCCCCGATGCTCTCCGTCCCGTCGCTCATCCAGATGGCCGGGTCCCCGATCCTGTGGATCCTCTTGCCCCGGAGGTTGGGGTCGTCGGCCTCGATCTGTTTGATCCGCCGGGCCACCTCCCCCGGCTCCAGCTTGACGCCCTGGTTTGGCGTCCCTGTACAGCCGTAATACTCCCGGATGGCATACATCCGCCGCTCATGGTCCACGGCGTACCACCCGACGGAAAAGGGCCTGGCATAGCCCCAGTCCAGCCCGCACCAGATGCTCCAGCTCTCCGGCACGGCAAAGGGGTCGATGACGTGGGTCCCGATCCGATCCTGATAGTGGGCCGGGTCGTTGCGCCACTCCGTAAACACCTGCCCGGAAAAGCTGTCCCAGTCTCCATACAGGAGGGCGTTGCGCTCTGCCTCCGGCATGGAGGCCAGCCGCTGGACATACATCGGATCGTTGTGCATCAGGATCTGGTTGTCAAATACAGAGCTGGGGACAAAGATCCGGCTCTGCTCCCCCGTGTGGGTTTGCCCTGCCGGATCCATCCAGGATGCCTCCTCCCGGATGGTGGTCATGGGTGCGCCTGCCGTGATAAACCGGTCCTTGACCCATCCATGCCCCACGCCGCCCGGGTTGGCCGTCGCCCGCATATAGACCCGCGTCCCCGGCCCGTTTGGCCGGTTCCGGGATTTGAGGTATTCATATTCCTCTTGGGTGAAATGCGTCAGCTCATCGAATGCGATGAAGTCATAGGCCTGGCCCTGATACTGGATCTTGTCCTGGGGCCGGTTGAGGCTCCCGAAGATGATCTGCGCCCCGCTGGGGAACCGCCAGGTGTGGCTGCTCCCGTTGTACTTGGCCTTGGGATAGATCCGCGGATAATAATTTAAGGTCTTGTCGATGAGCTCCCGCAGCTGCGGAAATGTTTTGCGCAATATCAGGGCCTTATACCAGGGGATATGCACCTGCCGCAGGGCCTCGATGACCAGCGCGTCGCTCTTGCCGCCGCCTAACCTGCTGCCCCGCCATAAAGGGCCTCATACTCCGGTCTTGCCATAAAGACGGCTTGTCGGGCCTGTGGCTGCCAAACGACACTCGGCGTACTCATATCACATCACCTCCCTATAAAACCGGTGTGGCTTTATTTATCGCTTGTCCTCCTGCGCGATCTCCGGGATAAGCACCACGCCCCCGCCGCCGTCACTGTCCGCCCGGCCCATCTGCGTCCACTTGTCGATGAGCGTACCAATGGCCGTGGTGATCTGCGCCGGGGTGGCCTCCTTTAATTTTTCTGGGTCGTTGAGCACCGTCAGCCCCTTGCCGATGATCTCACACACCGTCTGCCGCTGGCTGTCCATATATGCCAGCACATCGGCCTGGATCTCTTCTTTTTTCTGGACGGCTTTTTGTTCGAATTCGTCGCTTGCTTCAACAACGCGCTTTACCGTGGTAGGGTTTACGTTGTTTTTCCTTGCCGTGGCGCGGTAGCTGCCGCTCTCCAGATAGTCCACAACGATCTTCTGTTTTTGCCGCTCGGTGAGCCTTGCCGCCATACGCGCCTCCATTCCCCGCGGCTGCTCCCACCCCTGCGTCCTGCCGCGATACTCCCTTTTCCCGGCTCTACCGGGCTCCACGCTCTCATGGTATCATTTCCCAAATCGCCATGTCACCACCACTGTGCAAAAATCTCCCAGAACAGCAAAAGGGACCGGTCACCCGGTCCCTTTGTTTTGCTCTATTCCATCAGATAATCCTCAAACTCCATCTGCCCCGGAAATACTCCGTCCTCCATCCACCAGTGGTAGACATCCACCGGCACACGGCATCCAGGCTCATAACCGTCACGGATCCGTCTCTCGGCATCCCCTTGAGCTGTCCGGAGTGGTAGCTGCAATCCTCAAACGGGCACGTCCCGTTGAAACACACGGTCATGGCCTCACTGCTCATCCATCTGCCGCCAGAGCTCCTCCATGTCCACCACCACGCCGTCCTGTTCGTTGGCCTGCCAGATGTGGCTTTCCGGGTCGCTCACCGCGCTTTGCAGCACCGATTTGTACGCCTCGCCAACGTCCGGGTTTATCCGGAGCAAGGTCGTATAGACCGCGTTGACCATTTGGCAGCTGTCAAACAGGATGTCTTTCAGGGTTCCATTGGCCTCGAGGCTCACCCTTTCGCCGTTCACGTTTGCTTTAATCATTTCCGTTTCCTCCAATTCTTCATTCTTTTGGTTTCTTCTTCCAGCGTTTCCCGCTGCTGCATGGGGTATCTTTCCGGCCACGGCGTCCGGTCATCCTCCGTGGTCTTGGCAAACAGCCGCTTGTCCACATCGGCCCGCACCGCGTCGGCCTCCGGGCCCTCGGAATCCAACCCCCGGTACACATAGGCCGTGTTCTGCCGCCATTCCAGGCAAAAGCGCTCGATCCGCTCCCGTCCCCACCGGTCATTGCCCATACACTCTCCATATGCCAGAGTGAGGATGAGGGCATCCAGATCCACCTGCCCCACCAGCTGGTGCATGGTGATCCCCGTTTCGATGGCCAGCTGCTTCTGGGCCGCATCCCGGCGGCGGAATCCCTTATTTTTTGCCACAGAAGCACCCTCCCATGGCCTCCAGGATGACGGCTTTGTAGCTCTCTGCCTTAGCCTTCCAGGCGGCGGTTTCCTGTTTTTGCATGAGTAGCTCGCCATTTGCCATCGTGAGATCCCGCTCAGCGTCGGCCAGCCAGTCTTGCAGATCCTCCCTGTCTGGATCTCCGCCGATGACGCTGTCCACGCCGCACAGCACGGCCTCCAGCTCCTCGTCTGTGAGGGTGCAGATGTAGTCTCCCGCCCGGTCAATGTCCACCGTGTAGATGTGCTCGCACAGCGCTACCCCGCGGAGCCCATCGTGGGTCATGGGCACATGGGCTCTGTTTTTTGTCTGCTCCTTGTGGCTGAGATAGACCACCGTGACCACATGGCTGTCTTTCACCTGATTCTGGTCCGAGATGACGATCCCGGGCCGGGTCTTGACCATCTCGGCCCCCGCGGCTCCTTTGGCCCCCTCGATGTAGTACACTTCCCCGCGCTTGAGATTCTTTTTGGTCATTTTTTACACCTCCTGAATGATGATGTTTTTGCGCTCCCGCATGAGCTTCTTTTTCAGCTCATACACCTGGGTCTTTTGCCCCTTGACGTCCTCCACCACCGGGATCCACCACTCCTGGCCGGTGACGTCGGGCCGTGTCTTGCGCTCATAGCTAAAATCCGCCACATATCGGATGGCCTGGACCCGGTCTCCCTCCGGCGCGATATAGCTCTCCTGGAGGGTAAACTGCGGCTGGAGCTTGAGATCCCGGATCTCTCCCGCCCGGAGGAGGAGCATCAGCTCCTCATATCTCCGGGCCTCTTTTTTGCTGGCGAAGCGGATTCCCTGCCTGGTGGTGGGCTGCGCGTGATACTTACTCATGGGATCTCTCCTTTGCACCCAGCGATGCCGACAGCCGTTTCTCCGTCTCAGACAATTCCCACCGTCTCGCCATTGCTTTTTCGGCTGCGGCTTTTTCGGCTGCGGCTTTTTCGGCTGCGGCTTTTTCGGACAGTAGGAGCCCGCCCCCAAAAACGGTTTTTTTGGCTTTGCGCTGTGCCTCCAGTGCAGAAATGGGCACGCAATCTTCTTTCCGCACAACGAACTCAATGCCGTATTTGGAATATCTTTGCAGCATAGCCGCAGTCAACACCTCGTCCGGGTATGCATATTTCGGGATCTCTTGTTTCCTAGCCCTAATGTTTGTCTCATTTGCCTCCTTAACGATGCGGTGCAAATCAGGTTCGCTCTGAGCAACAATATCTTTGTAAAGATTTGTAACAAACGCAGTCCGCACGTTTGCGCCGTTTTCATACGTTATGTCCGCATCGCACACGATATGATTCATCTTTGTTGCAATTGCCCGTCCGGAAAATGTGGTAAGCGATGGAGAAAAAAGGAAAAACGGGATCTGTCGATCAAGATAGAATGTGCATATTTTCGTTAAGATCGAGAACGGTGGATTATCCAACACAATGCACCCCTTCGGATAATCAAACCGCTCATAGTCTCCGCCGGGATAAAATGGACGCACAATCTGCGCCGGGTCAATCCCATGTTTTTTACACACCCAATCCCGGATTGCATCGTATACGATCGGCGGCGTATAGCAGTCATCCGTGGTCAGCTTTGGCTTGAATTTGTCCACAAACGCCTTGTACTCCGGGTTATCGTCCATCAAACTCAGTTGTTCGCTCATTTCGCCCTCCTTACCCCAATGAGCATTCCGCCGTCCTCACCCCGGCTGGCCGTCACCATCCACTGGCGCATGACCTCTCGCGGGTCAAACTTGCCCAGCTGGAGGTGGTAGCCCTTGAGGCTCCCGTCATCCTGGAGCACCGGCACACCATAGCTCCGGGCCGTCTCTGCCATGACCGCGTCCACCGTGAGGTTGACATCCCCGATGGCCTCCTCATACTCGGCCACCGTGTGTTCGGCCTTCCGGGCCCTGGCTTCCAGCCCTTCCATGCGGCTTTCCGCCGCTCCCAGCTTGCGCCGGAGATCCCGCACTTCTCCCTCCAGGCGTTCCACGTCTTTTTTATTCATTTCTTTCCTCCTTTTGGTAGCGCTCCATCAGCGCGGCGGCGATGGAGCATCGCTGCCAGTCATAGCTGGCGCAATACTCCCGCACATAGGCCCCGGCATCCGCCCGGCTCGGGAGTCTCACGCAGCTCCCGCCCTCGCACCGTACCCAGAAGGTCGAGCCGTCCCGGGCCTGGTTGTCTCCGGTAAAAAAAGGGCACTTATACGCATACGCTCCCAACATACGCTCACCCTCCGGATACTTGCTCATGCTCAAAAAGGGAGATCCGCGTCGTCATCCACCAGCGGCGCGAATCCATCCTGCGCCCTGGGCTCGGCAGTCTCCGATTTGCTCCCGCAGAAATGGAGGGTATCGGCCACAATCTCCACAGACTTCCGCTTGTTCCCGTCCTTGTCCTCACAGATCCGGGCCTGGAGCCGCCCATCCACGGCGATCATCTGCCCCTTGGCAAAATACCGGCTGGCAAACTCCGCCGTCTTGCCCCAGCATACCACGTCAAAAAAGTCCGCCTTGCGCTCCTCCCCGGCCTTGGCGTACCGGTCCACCGCCACCGCAAAGGTGGTCACCATCGTCCCGCCCGGGGTCTGCCGGAGCTCGATATCCTGACATACGCGCCCCTGAATCACGACTCTGTTAATCATGTTGCTTCCTCCTTCTTCGTGCGGGGGAGGGGATGCCTCCCCCGCGAATGTTTTACAGGGCGATCACCACGTCGCCGCTCTTGACCAGGTCCTCCAACCCATCCTCCAGATACTTGGCGATGGTCTTGCGGGCTTCCAGCTTCCACATCCCGCCATCGGCCTCCGTAAAGGAGATCCCGCGCTCGTCAATGCGAATCAGGAAGAGCCCTTCGGGCTGTGCGATCTCCTGGAAGGTCCGATAGGGACGGAGCCGCACCAGGGGCCGGATCTGGCTGTTTTCCTGGAGCGAGACCCCTTTGGAGGTGACAACGGTGGTCGCCACGCCGATGTCGTTGTATGTGACCTTGGCCCCGGTGGTGATCTGGGACAGCAGACGCAGCGTGTATTCCCGGTCGCCGCCCTCCTGGAACCGGGTCTGGAGAGCCACGGCAGCCTGCTCAAAGGGGAGCTTCTGCTGAGCGTCCCATCCGGGGACATCCGTTGCGTTGACCTTGTAATACACCTGGCGATGCTCCCGCATTCCCTTGTTGGGCTGGCCGAAACAGGACACATTCAGGTGGCTGGGGATGGTGATGTAAAGGGGGCTTTCCGCTTTCGCGGCCTCAGTGCGGACCATCTTGATCAGCGCATCCAGACTGGTTAATTCGATGGTCTCGGGAAGATCCAGCTCCGGGCGGATCTGCATGACCTTGTCCGCAGAGACGGCAAATGTGCCGTCCTCTCGGTCCAAAATAGTGGGAGTTGCGATGTCCAGGATCTTCTCAATGGCTTCTTTCAACATTTTTCTTACCTCCAATTTTTATCCAACGATCCGAAGGATCTTTGCTTCGCCGGTTTCCGTCCCGTCCATGGCTACCTGGCCGGGAATCTGGGGCACCATCTCCACAAGGGTATCTTCCGCCGCGGCGTAGAGCATGGTCACCACAGGGCTGATGGGAGCCAGCGCCGACTTGACGTTGCACTTGACGGCGATGTTCTGGCGGTTTGCGTCGGGGATGAGCTCCAGGGTGATGGTGAGCTTGCGCTTTGCGGTGGCGTCGGTGTTGACGTCCATGATGTTTTCGATCAGGCGGCTCATTTCATAGTCCGCCCGCTCCTGGAACGCGCCGTTGCACATCTCCAGGATGGATTTTCTGGTGTCTTCGTTCATTTTTTCAGTCCTCCAAATAATTTTTCCCAAACACCCGGACAAAGTCCTCGGTGCTCCAGGTTTGCTCTCTCATGGCCCGCCTCTGGGCCTCCTGCTGGATGATCCTGCGGGTATTGGGGTTAAAATGCACGCCATTGGGCGGCTCGTTGTGGCAGTTGTGGCAGAGCTCCACCGTGAGCCCGTACCGCTCACTCAGCTGCCGCTTGGGCCCGCCAAACACATGATGCCGCTCCAGCGGCCCCCAGCGCCCGCACAGTGCACACGGCCCGGTCATGCGCCCCACCGGTCCATCATCCGGGCGATCTCCTCCGGCGTGGCCGTAGGGATCCCACAGGCCTTGCAGTCCTGGATGATCATGTCGATCAGCCGGGACATCTGCCGGGTGTCATATTCGCTGGAGCCGTAATACAGCACCAGGTTTTCGCACCCCGGCAGCTTGCTGGGGAGGGTGTCGCTTACCCAGCCCAGCCCTTTTCCACTCCAGATCCGCCGCAGGGTTTCCGCCGCCTCGGCCTTGACGCAGACGGTCTGGCAGTTGCCGCCGATGTTGCGGACATACCCCCGGTAGATCTCCTCCTTGGGGAGCGCCATCCGCTCGGCCAGCTTGTCCATGAGCGTCCAGGCGTAGGCGTTGCTGTCCAGGCTCCGCTTTTTCCGCTGCTGCTTGAGGGTGAGCTCATAGCTCTTGCCCTCCTCCATCTCGCCGATGACCTCCTGGGCGGCCCGGGAACTGTCCGCCCGAAAGCAGAGCCAGGTCCCCTCGCCGTCCATCATCCACCGGGCCTTACTGACCAGCATTTTCCTGCTTCTCCTGCTCTGCCAGCCGATTTTCAGCGTCAGCTACTCGTCTCTGGCAATCGGCGCAGAGGGTGTGGCCAAACCGCTTGGTGCTGTACCCGGCGATGTTTTCCGCCGTCCAAATGGTCCCGTCCCGCAGCGTCACCGGCTGGATGAGCTTGCCGCAGTCCTCACAGCGGATGGCCTTTCCCGCCGCCTGGGTGGGTGCTTTGGCCGTGGCCGGGGCTTTGACCGGGGGTGCGTCGTTGCCCGTGTACTTTGTGCGCCCTGCGGCCCAGTACACATCCGCCCCGATGCCCAGGGCCTTGCACGCCACACTCAGCGCGTCCGTGAGGGCCATCTTGTAGCACTCGTCGCTGGTGTAAAGCCCGTTGCGCTCACTGGCCACATAGGAGGAGCCGCCGGTCCCGGGGACCGCCTCGCTCCACTCGCCCTCCCAGCGATAGTACAGGTCAACGTCCACAAAGCACGAAATCTCATTGTTCGCCCCGCTGACCATCTCCCGCCGGGTGATGATGTACTTCCAGCCGATCCCGCAGGGCCCGAACAGCTCTGTGAGCTTGGCAAGGCGCCACAGAGGGTTAATGTCTGTCATGCCCTTGAGCCGCCCCGCGCCGATGGTCTTTTGTGCCTCCGGCGGTACTGCGCGCCCCTGGTTAAAGATCGTCATGTTGTCCATTTACTTCACCCCCATTTTCACAGTTTCCACCAGCTTCGCCCCCGGGATCACCTCTCCCGCCTTGAGCAGCGGGGCCAGGTCGCTCTTGCCGATGGTCGGCAGCGTGTATGTCAGGAGATCATACCGCTCATTCTCCCGGGCCCAGTCCACGGCGGCCCGCTCGTCGGTGATCTCCACTTTCTGGCTTCGGCGGAAGCTCACGCAGCACCGGGCGGTCTCAAACTTGCGCCCCTGCAAGGCCCCCTCCAGATACCGCTTCCGGCTCTCGATCATGCTTTCGATCTCCTGCCGCCGCTTGGCCAGCGCCACCTCCTCTTCCCGGATGGCTGCCGCCTGGGCCTTGAGGTCCTTGCACCAGAGGGCCACGTTTTCGATCTTCTGGTCCCGCTCCATCTGGAGCTCTTCCAGCTTGGCCCAGTCCGTGATCTCCCCGGTCTCCGGGTCCGCCAGCTCCAGGATGCTCTTGTCGATCTCGTAAAGATTCACCAGTTCTCACCATGCCTTTCTGCATATTCCTCCGGCCCCATGGCCCGCAGGCACTCGTCGCACCCGACGATGTTGCCCTCCGCGTCCTCATAGGCCGTCTCAAACTCCGCGCCGCACACCGGGCAATAGACCGGCGCTGCCTCCGGGTCTCCCTCCCGCATCGCCCTTGCGATGTCCGGGTGGTCCGGGCACTCATTTCTCCACATAGGGGTCCTCCATTTCCCACGACCAGGTGGCCGTGTCCTTGTATTCGCGGCGGAAGATGTTGTGCTTGCCGTCTCCCTGCCAGTAAAAGTAATCATCCGGGATGACGCGCCCCACGCTGCCGATGCACTGCGACTCCATGCCCCACCGGGCGATGACGTCATCCACCAGAGCCCGGATCTCCGGCTCCACCGGGTTTCCGGGGTCATACCCGGCAAACTGGCCCTTTTGGGTGAGCACCCCGAGGATGCTCCCCGGCCATCGGGGATCGTCCACCCGGTTGAGCACCACCCATACACAGGCGGCTTGCTCCTTCCGGCTGCATCCCCGGGCCTCGCCCCAGACCATCTTGGCCAGCGCGTCCTTGGCGGAGGTGTCGATGACCTCCGGCTCGGGCTCTCCGCTGTCCAGCGGCACGTCCTCGGCCCATTCCGGGGCCGAAAACGCCACTGTCTCGGCTAATTCCGGCTCGGGTGGTGTAATTTCCCTTCCCGGCTCGATTGCCGCTCTCTGAGCCTCTCTGAGCCTTGCCGTCTGGATGCACAGTCCGCCAATCAGCACCGCCGCGCCGATGACCGCCATCCACCACCATGCTTTCTTGCCTTCCATAGGGTGTCCATCCCTCCTCTCTCACTTGGAACGCATCCCCCAGCTGGATCGTCTCCGGATAATTGTGCTGGGTTGTCTGGATTGCGTACTTGTCGATCTCGGTTGCGTAATAGCCAGAGACCGCCGCGCCCAGCTTGTCCAGGGCGATGTGCCCGCAGCTCATACCGTCGTACATGGACAGGACTTCCACCGGCCCGCTGTCAAGCCCGTCAAAATGACTCATGATGTGCGCGATCACGTCCACGGTCCAGCCGTTGCCCAGCATTTTATATGCCTGGGTGTCGCTAACGGGAAAAGCGTATGTGTCCGGCACGGTCTGGAGACGTTTGCACTCCGTCACAGTCAGCTTACGAATGATGTAAAAGCCATCTGCCAGCTTGATAGGATACTGCTTGCCTTTGATGGTGATCCGCCCGTCGCGAACCTCGTAAACCGGGAGCGGGCCGTCTACGCCGCCTCCGTTTGGCCTAGCGGTTAATGTAACCGCCTTTCCCGCGCTATCATAAATCCGATGAGCCTGTCCACCGAGAATTTCCCCCGCTGCATTTGGCATATCTCCACAGCGGATCGGTACAGCGTAAAGGCCCGTCTGGACGCCTAGACCACCAGGCCCTGCGTTTAACACACGCCCTTTTGCATCCACCGAATAAATGCGTTTGCTTTGGCATTGGGTTAATTCGCCTTTTTCATTTTGCCCAATGCGCACGGGCTCCGCCGCGCCATTAAAAGTGAATTTTCCAGGCTCTTTTATGGTCTTGATAACAGAGGAAAGTCCGCCGTGTGGACCATGTGATGCCCGGAGGGTATATGCTTTTTCTTTCCACGCGGTGCCCGTTTCCAAAATATCCCGAAGCAGCATCCCCCAGTCCTCCGGCTGCTCCACCGTCACCTGGCTGTATGTACCGTCGGGGTTGCGCTTGCCCGCCCAATAGAGCCGCTGTCGGTTCTGTGCGCTCACCAAGGCAGAGTTGATGAGCACGGGTTCCACGCCCAGCTCTGCCGTGATCTGTGCCCGGATAGCGGGCGACATACTTTTATTGTTTTCGTACAGGAAGAAATCCGGCTGGTACTTATCCCGCGCAATACGGTAATTCAAGAACAATTCCCAGCCGATCCCGCTGGCTTCCGTTTCGCGGTTCTTCGTCTGCGCGATGCTCCAATGGGTACAAGGGCTTCCGCCGATCAGCAGTTTCTTACCTCCCATAAATCGCCTCCATCAAGTCCTCCTTGGGGATGTGCAGCATCCGCACCACCTGGCCCAGCTCCCGCACGGTGAGTCTCCCGGGGTCCTGGACCTTGTACTGCATTGTGCATCGGTTGATATCCATTTTCTCGGCCACCTTGGCCGTCGTTGTTCCTTGCCTTGCCATCTCCACCCGGATGACGGTTGCCAGCCGCTCCCGCATTCTGTCTGCTTCCGTCAGTGTCACTTTTGGCATTGTTTTTTCCGCCTCCCTGTGTTATACTTGGCTTGTGTTGGTTGCCGGACCTTCCGGCTGGCCGTCCTCTTGTTGCCGCAGGAGGGCGGCTTTTTTTGCTTTCTGGCGGGCGTTATAGTCCGCCCACTTGGCCTTGTTGGCCTCGTAGTATCGGCGCTGGCACTCCGCCACGGCCTCCTTGTTGGCCTCACGGTATCGGCGATTACGCTCCGCCATGGCCTTTGCTTGTTTGTCTTTCCGCGCCATCAGCGCGTCACGGTCCAGCTTCCGGGATTCCGCCGCCTCCTCAGCGGTCAGGATAAACTCCCGTTCGATCTCCGCATCCGCTCTGGCCATCTCGGCCAGCTCTTCCGGCGTAAAGCTCATGCTCCATCCTCCAATCTCTTGATCTCCCTGTCCTCAAACGGGCTCAGGCGGCATTGCCGCGCCCGGGCTTTCACGTCCTCCGGCGTCATGCGATCCCGCTTGATGCTTTCCATCCGTTCTCGGTATGCCCGCTGGAAGTTGGACCCGATGACGCTGTTCAGCGCGTCCACGTCCATCTGGGCCCAGGCTCTCAGCTGGCCGGGGTTCCCCACGATGGCCCGCACCTCCGGGGGCAGCTTGCGGAACTCCTCCTCAGCGCCATAGAATCCGTTTGCCGCAGCCTTGCGGACCAGGGCCCAGGCTTCCGCCGCGCCCAGATCGTCCGGGTGCTTGAGCCGGTCCACCGCGTGGGCGATCTTGCCGATCACCGGGGGGAATCCGCTCTGGTCGCTGTGGATGTACTCCTTGACGGCCATCATCACCAGCTCGGCGGGCTCGTCCGCGAACAGCTCTGTCCAGAGCGTCACCACGTTTTCCATGTCCTGGGCGGAAAAGCTCCGGTAAAACTGCGGGTATGTCACCCGGAGCACGCCCAGCAGCTTTGCCATGTCGCTTGCTCTCATTTACCCTCAGCCTCCAATCGCGCCGCCAGGGCAAAAAACGGGTTGCCGCCGTCCTGGCTGTTTTTCCCGGCATTTCCTCCCTTACTCCCCCAGCCGTCCCGGTGGCAGCGGCGGACCACCAGGTTCCAGTCCTTCCAGCCGGGCTTGTTGTTGGTGCTCTGGGCGATCTCGTCCACATAGGCGATGCACCGTTCCGCTTCCGCCTGGCCGTAGTCCCGGACCAGCCGGTCGTGCTCTTCCTGGCTCAGCTTCACCCTCCCATGTTCTCCGTAAGACTTCCTGTGTACACTCTTCGTCTTATTCCCAGAGCTTTCTTCTCCCCCGGAAGAAATGCGTGCATTCTGGAGGGGGGAATCTTTCTGGGAAGCAGGGGGATTATAGGGGGATAGAGATACGGGGGTTGTAGGGGGAGAAGAGGAAGGGACCATCAAGGGGGGCGAAACCTTCTTTCTTGGGGGAACCTCTTTGGAAACTTCATTTTCGACCTTGTCCGCCCCGTTTACGGTGGGAAGGTTGTCCAGGGGATCCATGTACTCTTTGCTCTTTCCAGCCGCCAAAATCACCCGTTTTTTGTCCTGGTGGATGCTGGGAATATATGTAACCTTGCGGATGCAGTTATTGACAAACCAGTGTCGGATGGCGATCACCCCGTCATCGAACGAAATGATGTATTTTTTCGACACAAGCTCGGATAATTCCGTCTCTGTGGCGGAAATAATTTGCATAACGGGCTTCGGGCTCCCCACAAAGCCGTCATCGTCCGCCCTCATGCAGAGGGCGAAATAGAGGCATTGAGCTCTTACAGACATTCCCAAAAACTCCGTAGAGCAAACGACCCGTTCTGCGAACGCTGTTCTGCTTCTCACGCTGCCCTCCTCCCGGCATCTTTGCGGCATTTGTGCGACACTTCTGCGGCATTTGTGCGACACTTCTGCGACAACTTTGCTGCACGATTGTGACGCTCGATAACCTTCACCGCCGCCCAGCCCACCAGGCATACCGCCAAGAAAACCGCCACCTGGCCGATGCACTCCAGGATCGTCATCTCAGGTTCCATGCGTTTCCTCCTTCGCCGCCTGCTGTCTCAGCCAGGCCAGCTTGTGTTCCCGGGCGGCCCGGATGCTCTCGTACTGTTCCGCAGCCCGGATGATGTTTGCCCGTTCCAGCCGGGCGATCTCCATTTCCACCTCCGCCGGGGTGAGCCGCCGATTCATTTTTCCAGCTCCCTGGCCTGTTTTTTCAAGCTCTCCATGGTCACGCCCTGCTCCTGGAGGAGCTTTCCCCGCTTCTCATAGGCGCGCAGCCCATACAGCTTTCGCCGCCGGGCCGTCTTGATTCGTTCCTCCCGCTTGGCCAGCTTGACCAACTCAGAGCCCTGGAGACGGGCGATCTCCTGTTCTACTTCCTCTTCCGTGAGAACTTTTTTCTTCTTGTCCATGGTGTCCATCCTTTCGACATTTTTCTTGCGTCTTGCGGGTTTGCGATGTAAACTGTATCTTGCCGGTACTCTTTACCGCGGTCACTAGAAAGGGGGTGCTTCTCTTGACAGTGGAATCCAGCAACAGCATCGACCTAGTCCTTGCTCTCTGCGCTTTCTTCCTCAAGGGGATGACCCTGGCCCATCCGTCCGTGCGCCAACACGGCCTGTTCCGGGATCCGCTTCCAGCGGACGCGTCGCGTGCGTAGGGAACAGGGAATGCCGCATAAAAGTCTCGCGCCACCGAGATGACGACCAGCCCGACACAGCCGGGGCTCAACGGGCGCACCCGTTGGAGCCAAAGCGACAAGCGATGGCCGCGCCTGGGAGGTTTGCGGCAGACCAGGATAAAGTGTGCGCGGGTTCCCCTGTGTTGGCAGCGCAGGGGGCCCGTTTCCCGGCAAGATACGGTTTACATCGCAAACCGAGGGTTATTTTTCGGGGGCCTCGCAAAGCAGCTCCCTATGGCTCATCTGGAAAAGGTCTTCCAGCTTGACGAGAACGGGGTAGGAAGGATTCCTTTCGCCGTTTTCGATGAGGCGAATCGCCTCTGCGGTCACTCCGGTCTGTTCCGCTACATACTCGCGGGACCAGCCACGGGAAACCCGTTCTTGCAGCATCATTCGAAGCATCTTTTCTCCTTTCCCAGATTCCAACTTTGAGTTGGTATCTGTATCATACCAACTTAGAGTTGGTTTGTCAAGAGGTATCGTATGGATTATCGCAAAGTATTTTCTGAGCGCGTGGCCCAGCTGCGCAAACAGGCCGGGGTTTCTCTGGCCGCTCTCGGTTCTCACCTGGGTATCACCGACGAGGCCGTCCGCCTTCTCGAGAAAGGGAAGCGTTCCCCGAGCTTCGAGGTTCTTATCGCCCTGGCCGATTATTTTGACGTCTCCCTGGATTACCTGGTGGGGAGGTCGGATGATCCGGAACGGAGGTGATCTGATGTACCCGATTGAGAAACGAACGATGAATTACCTCCTCCGGGTATTCCGCAAGACGGAATCTTTCGATTACGTCGATCTGCTGAATGCTGCCCGCCCCCAGACACCCCGCCACATGCGCGTTGCCCTGGAGCACCTCCAGCTGACCGGTTACCTGGACCAGCTCACCTTCCATGAGAAGGAGAAGAACCGCCCCGTCCGCATCACTCTCTCCCTCCAGGGGATCGAGTACACCGGCAGGCCCACGCGGGATGCTGTCCTTCGGTGGCTCACGGACAATTTGGTGGCCCTGCTGTCGCTCTGCCTTTCCATCGTGGCCTTGATTGCTTCCTTCAACTGAAAAGCATCACCCGGGCCGCCCAGAGCATCGCAACGGCTTCCCATACCAGCGCGTACCAGAGGGAAACGGTAAACTTCCGCTTCTTGATCCGCTTGTCCACGTCCATCAGCAGCACCGAGAGCCAGACAAGCAGAATGACCAGGTTCCTTTTATTCATCCTCCCACCATCCCTCCGCCTCCATCAGGCTGGGGATGGAGATCTCTGTCACGCCCGAGATCCGGACGATCTCCGCGTCGCTGGGCGTCCGCAGCCCTTCCTCCCAGTCCTTGATTTTGTCCGACGTGACATTGACCATCGCCGCCATGGCCGTGATGCCGACCCCGTGGTACACCCGCCAGCCGTAGAGGCTGTACGGGTCCAGCCCCAGCTCCAGCTCCTCCGGCTTGCAGCCGTACATCTTGGCCATGCAAAGGGCCTGTCTCGGCGTGGCCTCCTGGACCATGCTCTCGATCCGGTCCAGCTCGGCCATGCTCAGGTGGAGCGTATACGCCGCCTTGGCCCGGGTGATCCCCGCCGCTACGCGGCGCTCTGCGAGGGTCATGTCCGTCCTCCGGTGTCCCGCCCGGCCAGCGTGTCCAGCGACACCCCGAAATAGTCCGCGATGCGGCACACAGACCGGAAGGATCCCGGCCCGCCGCGCTTGGACCAGTTGAGGATCGTCCCCCGGCTCAGGTCACATTCCAGCTCCAGCTCGGAGACGGTGATCCCCCGTTCCTGGCACATCGTCCGGATGTTCTCCACGATCATCTGGGATCCGCCTCCTTTGCCTTGGCCTCCTGGCAGCGGCGCAGGGCCTCCGCTGCCGCCAGCCCCTCCGCATACGATTTGGCCATATTCGCCGTCTCCGGCGACATCTCGCCCAGAACCTTCAAAAAGGCCCGGGCCGTTGCTTTGCGTTTGTCTGCCATATATACCTCCTTGGTTCGATTTCTTCGGCTTCTCGCTTAGATTGTCACACGCTGCCGGCAACTACGCTCCGAAAAGTCGTAGCCCCTATTCCGTCCAGGTCATACCGGTCTCGACGCATCAAGACAAGCGCAGTTTTCAGCAAGCATTTTCATTCTTTGTGAGGTAAGCCGATAATCGCTCACATCAGCCGGGCGCTACCCGGCCCCTGGCTGGGGTGGCCGGATTTGAACCGGCGCATAGCCATTCACCCCCATATAGCGGCGCTCACCTTAACCGTTCGTGCGGCGGTTGATCTCCGCGATCAGCTCATCGGTGGTGTATTGGTCCAGGCCGCCATCAACCTCCACGGCATGCTGGGAGGGGATGAGGAAAGCGGGGCGGGACCCGCC
>OIYG01000415.1_pt1 | contig 42696 bp, 41 predicted proteins | sample 1587861 | NCBI WGS metagenome assembly OIYG01 (sample SAMN03283272) | human gut metagenome | biome: human-associated habitat; material: feces | host: Homo sapiens | place: Peru | collected 2012
TTAGAAAGAGGGGCAATGTATATCAATATTGTTTTGATGCAGGTAAAGTAAATGGGAAAAGAAAACAAATAACAAAGTTAGGTTTTAAAACTAAAAATGAGGCATATATAGCTGGGCAAAAAGCATACGATAAATTTATAAATGGAATAACTAATGTAGAGTGTAACATGTTATATGGAGATTATTTAGATTATTGGATGAAAGAATATTTTGAAATAAACTATAAATATTCTACGGCAAAGAGATATAAAGAATCTTTTAGCAATATCAAAAAGGAATTAAGTAATTATAAATTATCAGTTTTAACACCATATATTCTAAATCAGGCGTTATTAAAGTTATGTCAAACATCTGGTACAAGGGATGCATTAAGAAATTATCAAAAGGTTATTAAGAGTTCGTTGAGAGATGCAACTTACTATTTTGGATTTATTAAGAATAATCCAGCAGGTGATTTGGAGATACCTAGAGTATTATCATTTGAATTAAAAAAAACAATATAGGTCACATCTATACTAAAGAAGAAATGAAAATAATTTTAGGTAGATTTAAAAATAATAAAGTGTTTATATGTGCATTTTTAACTGCTTGTTATACAGGCATGAGAACTGGTGAGGTATTTGCATTAATTTGGAATGATATTGATTTAGACAATAGAATTATTAAAGTTAATAAGACTGTTTATGCAAAAGATAAAGAAGAAAATGGCAGATGGTATTTAGGTGCTGCTAAAACAATAGGTAGTCATAGGGAAGTTTATATTTGTGATACCTTATATTCATTTTTATTGAAATATAAAGTATTACAAAATAATTATAAGAAAGAATTTGGTAAAAATTATAAATACTATACTTTAGAAGAAGTTAAAAATAAGTATGGTAAGTTAGTAGAATATAAAATTATAAAAGATAATTCTAAACGCAATAGAGTAGAAATGGTGTTTACTAGAAAAGATGGAACTTATTCAGGAACGGATATTATTAGATATCCATTTAGAATAATTCATCATGAATTAGGATTTCAATGTAGATTTTATGATTTAAGAGGGAGTTTTACTACTATTAGCTTAAGAAATGGATGTGAAATAAAAGATATTGCTGAAATATTAGGACATAATAGAATAGAAACTACTGAAAAGTATTATATTTCTAGTACAACTGAAGATAAGAAAAAGGTAACCGAAATATTTGAAAAAAATACGCATATTTAATTGTAAATATTTCTTAATTATAGTAAAATAATTTGAAATTAGTGTGTGCTTTGAGGTGTTTCAAATGTTTAAGTCATATTATAAATATAAAAAAATAAAATGGTTTAAAGACTATAAGGAAAAAGTTTTAAATTTGCAACATTGTTATTATAACAAAAGTCTAATGGAAATATTTGACTTAGATTCAAATATGGATTTATATTCTGTTAGTATTTATGATGTTGTTAACAATAATGATGTCAATAAACTTGTAAAAAAAATTTATCAATTAAAAAGAAATAAAAATTATAGTGTTGAGATTAGTTATAAGAAAAAATTTATTAAAGATATCAATTATATAAGACCAGAATTTGACCGTACTGGTCATGGAATATTTGCAAAAATAAAATTTTTAAACGACAGTTTAATATCATATATCGATATGACTTGGTCTCAAATCAACAATGAGGAAGCAATCATAGAATACGAAATTCATTTAAAAAAATGTATAGATAGTTTTTCTATAATACATGATTATATTTTAGAAAATTATAAAAAATTACGAAAAATAAAATATTCAATTTTCTACTTTAATATTGAAAATTTTTTAAATGATGATTCTCAAAATATACAAACTGAATTTAAATATTTTAGGACTATACTTCAACAAAAAATAAGTAAAGTTTCAACATCAAATTATTCAAAAAAATATTTACTACCTATAAAGTTTACTTACTTAATAAAGAATAAAACTAAAAAAATAATGAAATATATAGAGAAACCATTTTTAGAGGAGTCATTTATTGTAGATAAAGATCATTACTTGATTTTAAATCCCATAGAAGAATTTGAGGGTATTGAAATTAATGAGGTTATTTTTAAAAAGAAATTTAATCCAATTAACATGGTAGTAATGATGTCTGAATTAAAAATGCCATTATATTATAGATTTTTTTATAATATTGAAAAACAAGAGTTAGAATATAAAATTGGTAAGTATTTAAATTCAAAAAAAATTTTTGTTAATATTTGGAACTATAAATGGTTGCTAAATAAAAAAAGAAGATTAGATGAAAAAAGATTTTATAATATAAATAATAAAAGATCTAAATCTATTAATGGCTTTTCAAATAAAAAAATATCATTAATTGATGAATTATTAATAAAAAATATAGGAGATGTTTATAGTGAAAATATTGAGTATATAAACAATCTTAATACAATTAATTATAATACAATTGCATTTGCAATATCTGTGTTAGCATTAATAATTGCAATTGTTGCAATATTTATATAATTAAATAAATTTGCACATTTTATAAGATAAGAAAATATGATATACTTATATTAGTGAACGGATGTGGACAATGTCCACAATAAGTCCACGTTAGAGAAATACTTATAGTACAGGTAATATAATAAATACAAATAATATAGATGTTACCTAGTCTGATAAACAAGGAAATACGAATAATACTATAAGTATAAATAATACTGATAATATGGGAACACCCACTACTTGTGGCTCTGGAAAGAAATATAAGAATTGCTGTGGAAAATAGCTCGCAAACCCCAATAAAATAAGCATTTTTAAAAATTGAAAAAATTATACGTGATTTGTCTAAACAATATAAATCTTGTGAACACAGTGTATTATTAATGAAAGAGGTGATTACTATTAAAATTATTCTAGGCTCTCAAAATAATTCGAAAAAAGAAGCGATAATTATAGCTTTAATAGAATTAGGTATAGATAATTTTGAAATTGAATCTTTAGAGGTTAATTCTTATGTTAGTTCAAAGCCAATAAATGGAGAAATTTTAACAGGAGCACATAATAGAAATCAAGAATTATTAAAGTATTGCATAGAAAATAATATCAATTTTGATTTACTAATTAGTATTGAAGGTGGATATGAGCAAATTAATGATTATTATTTTATAATTACTTATGCGTCTATTATGGATTCAAGTAAAAATGAGTACTTTGGAAAATCACAAGGGTTACAAATAACTAAAGCTATGTTTGATTGGGTAAAGGATGGTAAATCACTAAATAAAGTAATTGAAAAAATAATAGGTAATGAAAATAATAAAAAGGTAAATGGAATAAGTGGATATTTAACAGACAGTTATTACTATAGAAGTTATTTTGATTCAACTGCTGTAATTAGTGCAATTCAATTTATGCAAAATAGTAATAAAACATATAAAAAATTGGAAATGAATTTAAAAAAATAATTTAAATAATTAAAATCACTTATTGTTATGATTTAAATTCAGTGGTGTGTACAATGTCCACAATATGTCCACGTTAGAGAAATACTTATAGTACAGATAGTATCATAAATATGAATAATATAGATGTTACCTAGTCTGGAAAAGCCTGAAATACAGGTAATATTATAAATACAAATAATACAGATAATATGGGAGTACAAAGTTCTTGTGGGTCTGGTAAGAAATATAAGAATTGTTGTGGAAAGTAGTTAAAAGCCTTGAAATAAAGGCTTTTTCTATACAAAAATTAGGCATCTTTATTTAGATATGTTATTAAATACGTTATGAGAAAGTATCTAAAACTTATTATAGACAAAACCAAAATAAGTCAGTAGTTATGCTGATTTTATAATATTTTAAAGCTCTTGATCTTGGTGAAAAATATCAAATTGTGATATAATGGCTATGTATGTTTTGGGGTGGTTTAATATGTTAAGTGAAGTAAAAATAGAATTAACTAATAAATGTTCATCTTGTAATCAATATAGTATTTGTAAAAGCGGATGTATAGGACAAAAGATAATCGCAAACTACACACAAGATGCGGACAAAGTAAAAGAATTAAGAAGATGTATTAACTCTAGAGATCTTAAATGTATGAGGTAATTATGAAGAAAAGACAAGAAGTTTATGATTTGTATTGGTATTTTGCTTATGAAAGGCAAAATATATTTTTGAAAAAATTAAATGGTGAAGAAGCTCCGTGGACAGATGATGAGATATTACAAACTTATAAGTTCTGTAATAGTTATAGGGTCAATGATAGAGTCAGTCAGTATTTACTTAAAAATGTTATATACAACGGAAAAAAATATAATGATGAAGATATGATTTTTAGAATATTCTTATTTAAATTATTTAATAAAGAATCAACTTGGGAGTTGTTACTAGATAATTTTGAGGATATTACTTTAAAAACATTTGATATAAAAAAATATTCTAAAGTTTTAGAAAATGCTATTTCAAATGGAATAAAAATATATAATGATGCTTATATAAGTTGTGCCAATAAAGCCTTTGGTTATGATAGGAAACATGATAATCATTTAGCATTATTAAATAAGATTTTCAACATTGATAAGGCACATTTAAAAATATTAAATGCTGAAACAATGGAAGAAGGATTTAATATAATAAAGAATTACCCATTAATTGGAAACTTCATGGCTTATCAATTAGTAACGGATATTAATTATAGTGATGTTGTAAATTGGCGAGAGGATGAATTCACAGTAGCTGGACCAGGTTCTTTAAGAGGCATCAAAAAATGTTTTATAGATAAGGGTAAAATGAGCAATGAAGATATCATTAGATATATGTATGAACACCAAGATAAAGAATTTAAAAGATTGGGTTTAGATTTTAAAAAAATCGGAAATAGACCATTGCAATTAATAGATTGTCAAAATATATTTTGTGAATTAGATAAATACTGCAGACAAGCACTACCAAATTTAAAATCTAATAGAACAAAAATAAAGAAAAAATATGTTGCCAAAAAAGACAAAATAAAATATTTTTATCCAAGTAAATGGGGTATAAAAAACAATTAATTTGGGTTTGAGGCGGTTAATATTTTAGTAGACCTTAAATTAAGCTCGAAAATTAAAATAGATAAATTAGAAATAATATTTAGAATATTAACAAATACCGAAAAAAATGCAATTCTACAACAGATAAATAAAATATATTTTAAAAATAAAAAATTTGAATGGTGAAAATATGAAAACAGTTTTAGGTTCTAAAAATGTTTCTAAGCAAAGGTTGATTTTAATTGCAATGACTGAACTGTGATTTGATGATGTTTCTATTACTACTGTTGATGCTAATTCTTCAGTAAGTTCTAAACCAATCAATGATGAAACTTTAATGGGTACAAGAAATAGAAATAAAAATTTATATAATTATTGCATGGAAAATGATTTTTTATTTGATTTATTAATAAGTATTGAAGGTGAGTATGAGCAGATGGATGATACATATTTTATTGTTATTTATGCATCTATATTAGATCGAAAGGATGCGTCTATAGATAATGATTTAAGTGATGGTGAATATTTGACTGGATTATTATTTGACAATACATATGATGATAAGAAACGCTTAGGAAATACTTTAGAAGAATAACTTCCTATATTTATAAAAACTAAAAGGTGTTTGGATATCTATTTTTCTGGTGAGTAACCTGCTTTTACTCCTAAATATAAGATAAATAATATTTCTAAATTTAGAAAAAAGTTATAAATATAATAAAAAAACACCTTATGGACACATGATTAATTATGGGGATGTTGCTAAACAAATTGCTGAAGACGAGGGAATAGCTAGGATGCCCCTACAAGCTGTTAGATGGAATCAAGCATGTATTATAATACCGTGTCATAGAGTTGTTGGGGCTAATAATAATTTAGTTGGATATGGTGGTGGAATAAAGAATAAAATATTTTTATTGAATTTGGAACATAATAATATTGATCAATTTATTATTCCTAAAAAGGGTACAAAATTATGAAAAGATGTAAATGGTGTAATTTAAATAATGATAAATATATTAGATATCATGATGAAGAATGGGGCGTTTTAAATAGTGATGACAGTTATCTTTTTGAAATGCTTATATTAGAATCTTTCCAAGCAGGACTCTCTTGGGAGTGCGTACTAAACAAAAGAGATGACTTCAGGATTGCATATGATAATTTTGAACTAGATAAAGTTTGTAATTATGATGATCAAAAAATAGAAGAATTAGTTAATAATCCTAAAATTATTAGGAATAAATTAAAAATTAAAGCAAGTATTAACAATGCTAAAATTTTTAGAAAAATCCAATTAGAGTATGGTAGTTTTAATAATTATTTAATACAGTACACGAATAATAAAATATTTCACGAGATTAATAAAACTAGTTCTGAGTTATCAGATAAAATATCAAAAGATTTGATTAAAAGAGGAATGAGGTTTGTTGGTACTACTATTATTTACTCTTTTTTACAAGCGGTAGGGATAATTTATTCACATGATGAAGAATGCTTTTTATTTGTTGATTCTATTTGATATAATATAGTTAGAGAAATTAAGGAGGAAATATGGAAAAATCAAATGTATATTTTACTAGCGATATAAGTCCTGATTCTTTATTAAGAATATATGAAAAATTGAATATTAAATTAAATGATAAGGTAGGGGTAAAAATATCTACAGGTGAACCTGGAGGCCATAATTTTTTAAATCCATATTTGATAAAACCTTTAGTTTCTAAAATTAACGGTACAATAATAGAATGTTGTACTGCTTATGGAGGTAAAAGACAAGATCCGAAAGATCATTGGCAAGCAATAAAGGATCATGGTTTTATGGATGTTGCTCCATGTGATATTATGGATGAATATGGTGAGTTTGAACTTCCTATATATGGTACTAAGCATTTAAAAAAGAACATTGTTGGAAAACATTTAAAAGATTATAATTCCATTTTGATGTTATCGCATTTTAAAGGACATCAAATGGGTGGCTTTGGAGGAGCATTAAAAAACATGAGTATTGGTATGGCTTCCCATAATGGTAAGTTAAATATTCACTCTGCTGGAAAAACTACAGATCAAGCTGAATGCTGGGGTAATTTACCTAAACAAGATGATTTTTTGGAAAGTATGGCTGAAGCTTGTAAATCTATTGTTTTATATATGGGTTCTAAAAATATTGCATATATTAATGTAGCTAATAATTTATCTGTAGACTGCGATTGTGATAATAATCCGGCAGCTCCAGAAATGGGTGATATTGGTATATTCGCATCATTAGATCCAGTAGCACTTGATCAGGCGTGTTATGATGCTGTTATAAACAGTAATGATGAAGGAAAAGCTTCCTTAATTGAGCGAATGAATTCCCGTCATGCTATTCATACAGTTGATATTGCTCATGAACTGGGCCTTGGTAATAAAAATTATGAACTTGTTAATATAGATTTGTAAAGATGGTGATAATGTGGATTTTGTTATATTAACGGAAAAAGAATTTAGAGATTTTTCAACGCAAAGTGAACAAGCAAATTTTATGCAAACAGTTGAACTTGGTAATCTACGTATTAATAATGGCGTTAAGGTTAATTATGTTGGAGTAAAAAAGGGCAACAATATAGTAGCTGCTTCGCTTATAGAAGAAGAAGTAACAATTTTTGGGAAAAAGATTTTTTATGCACCTAGAGGATTCTTAATTGATTATCATGATAAGGAGTTATTAACATTTTTTGTGGAAAATCTAAAAAAGTTTGTTAAAGCAAAAAATGGCTTCAAAATAACAATTGACCCTAATGTTGTGTATCAAATTAGAAATGCAGATGGTAGTGTAATTGATGAGAATTTAAAGGATGAAGAAACATTTAAGAATTTAACTGATTTGGGATTTAAACATTTTGGATTCAATTTATATTTAGAAGCTAGACAAGTACGTTTTGCTTATCGTATGTTGCTTGATAGACCATATGAAGAAAAGAAAAAAGAATTTTCTAAAAGCACTAGAAAAAATCTAGAATTGACATATCAAAAAGGGTTATCCGTTAGAAAGGGTGACAATAACGATTTGGCAAAAATGGAGTATTTATTTGAAAATACTGCAACAAGAAAAGATTTTTATTTTAGAAAGTTGGATTATTATAAAGAAATGTATAAATATATGGGAGATCTTATGACGATATATTTTGCATATTTGGATCCAGATAAATATTTGGAATCAGCTAATCATAATTTGATGGTTGAACAAAACACTAATAAAGAAATTCTAGATAAAATGAAAAAAGACAAGGTAGGTGCTAAACTAACTAGTCAAAAAGAAATAAGCGATAATCGTTTGATTAAATTACAAAAGGAAGTAGAGGAAGCCCAAAAGTTTAAAAAAGAAAATCCAAAAGGTAAAGACATTGCTTGTCTACTATCTATGTGGAATGGTAGTGAGTATTTAACCTTGACCTCTGGTAGCTTGGAAGAATATAGAAAGTTTACTCCAAAGTATGCGATGTATGATGCACATATAAAAGATGCATATAAAAAAGGGTATACTTCTTGTAATTTTTATGGTATTTCCGGAAACTTTCAAAAAGAGAATAACCCGTTGTATGGTGTTTATGAATTTAAAAGAGGATTTGGTGGGAACGTAATTGAATATATTGGCGAATTTACATTAGAAGTTACACCTTTTAATCGAATTTATAATATTTTACGCACTTTTAAGAGAATGATAAAAAAATAAAATGGATTATCCATTTTATTTTTTTTGAAATTTTGCTTTTAAATTTTTGGCAAAATGATATATTGAAAAACTGATTTTGTATAAGTAGTACATAGGTTTATTTAATATCAAATCAAATTCTCCTAGTAGTTCTACTACATATCCTCCGAAGCTTTTTTTAAATGTATATAGTCCTGCAAGAGGATTTTTTTCATTGAAATCTCCAACTATTCCATAAAAATTATATCTATCATATTTATTGTCAATAGCATATTTTAATCCAGCAAAGTGTACGGCATATGCTGATTGGAAATCCATATATTTTTCATATGAGCCTCCTACTAGGGATAATACTTCACTATTACTTATAAGGAATAGTATTCCACCTAAGGTAATAATTTCTCCATCATCATTTAATAATTTTGTATATTTTTCTAAATTTATATTAAGACGCTCTATTTCTTTTTGGGTCTCTTTCTGTTTTGATTCATATTTTTTTTCGTTCATTTTGATTATATTATTATCATGTTTGTTTTTTCTGTCATTAAATTCGTTTTCTAAAGCGTTAATACTATCTTTTGTTTTGGTTACTAATTCTTTCACGTTAAGTTCTGCCACTAGTATTTTAAGTATTCCTTTATCATGAAGATGTTTATACATTTCTTGATAATAACTAAGAGGTCTATCTAAAAAGTCTCTTCGTTCTCCTGTTTTTTCCATGATATCTTTGAACAAAGGTAATTCATCATAAGAAATTTCACGAGTATATATACCTAATTTATCACATTTGTGTAATATCTGCCTTGTTTTAGGATCCATATCTTTCATTATTGAATCAACAGTTTTATCTTTTGTGTCTGTTACAAAAATCCATCTTGGTTGTAAAGTATCTTGCATGATATTGAAGCCAAAATGTTTATAACCTAAGTTTACTAGATTACTAAATGCATTTTTATTATTTTTTCCATCTTTTACTATGTCTCCATTGATATCTCGCTCCTGATATGAAAGATATGGATCAATTTTAATAAAAATACCTTTTTTCTTTTTAGCAAACCTTTTAATGTTTTGAGTAAAGAAGTTAAGTATTTCAGAATTATCATAATCAATTAAAAATCCTCTTGGAGCATAAAACATATTGTATTTAAGTGGTGTCTTTTTCTCTAAAAGTAAAGTAGCTGCAACAATCTTTTTGTCTTCTTTTATACCTAGTAAATACATTTTCCATCCATTTGTTTTTTTTAAGTGTCCCCATGCTGATGTTTGATAGAAATTATTATATTGATGTTTGCTTGCAAATTTATCAAATTCTTTTTCTGTTAATTCAACAAATTCCATATTTATCACCTTTACTTTCCTTAATAACTTATGAGTTCATTTTAGCAAACTTATAGGTACAAATCAATGAAATTCAATAAATTGTGTATATTATATAAAACACTCATTTTACACTTTTTAATCATTATTTATAAGTTATTTAATAATATACTTTTATTCATGCTATAATAAAAAAGAGAGTGATGTGTATGGCGCTTATAAAAAGATATAATCCGGATTATCGAGTTGGTCTCACTAAGAATGAGCTAGATGAGCGTATTGAAAACAATTTAGTTAACTTTGATAATCAACCTAAAACAAAGACAATTAAACAAATAATCTTAAGTAATTTATTTACTTATTTTAATTTTTTAAATACTGTATTAGGCTTTTCAATTATTATTGTTGGAATTTTACAAGGACAATTACTTTATTCAATTAAAAATTGCCTTTTTATGGGAGTTATTATTTGTAATACTATTATTAGTATTATTCAGGAAATTATATCCAAAAAGATAATTGATAAACTTTCTTTTTTAGCTAGTTCTAAAGTAAAAGTAATACGTGATAAAGTAATTAACGAAATAACTATTGAAGAGGTTGTATTAGATGATGTTATGCTTTTAGAAGTTGGTAATCAAGTTGTTACCGATTGTATAGTTTTAAATGGAGAAGTTGAAGTAAATGAAGCTTTTTTAACTGGAGAAGTTGAACCAATTTTGAAAAAGAAAGGTGATATGATTTTATCTGGTAGTTTTATTGTTAGTGGAAGCTGCTATTCTAGAGTTGAGCATATTGGTGGCGAAAATTATATTTCATCAATTTCACAGGAAGCTAAATATAATAAAAAAGTTAATTCTGTAATTATGAATTCTTTTGAAAAATTGTTAAAAGTATTATCAATTCTAATTATCCCAATAGGTATTCTATTTTTAATAAATCAATATTCTATTACTGGTAATATTTATGAATCAATATTTGCTACAGTAGCTGCACTAATAGGGATGATACCAGAAGGATTGGTTTTACTTACTAGTTCAGTTATGGCAGTAAGTGTAATCAGATTGTCAAAATATAAAGTTTTAGTACAACAATTATATTGTATTGAAGTATTAGCGCGTGTTAATGTTTTATGTCTAGATAAAACAGGGACTATTACGGAAGGTAAAATGAGAGTACAAGAAGTATCTGTTCAAGATGGGTATAAACCTAAAGAGGTGGAAAAAATACTTTCAGAAATTTGTGGAGTTAGTACTGATCATAGTTCGACTTTTCAAGCTATATTGGAAAAATTTGGAACTAGTAATAATTGGAAACTAAAAGGAAATATTCCCTTTTCGTCTAGTAGAAAGTTTTCAGCTGTTTCTTTTGATGAGCAAGGTTCTTATTATTTAGGTGCTCCAGAATTTATTTTAAATAAAAAACAATATAATGAGGTAAAAGAAGAAATATCACGGTATCAAGAAAAATATCGTGTATTGCTTTTAGCACATAATAATGATGAATTAACTGAAAAGCCTAATAACTTAGAGATAATTGCTTTTATATTAATACAAGATATTGTTAGAAAAGACGCTAAGAAAACTTTGGAATACTTTTATGATCAAGGAGTTGCAATAAAAATAATTTCTGGGGATCATTATAAGACTGTTTCTAATATAGCAAAGGAAGCAGGAGTACGAGATGTGGTAGGAGTAGATGCTACAACATTAAGCGATGATGAAATAGAAGACGCTGTATTAAAATATAACGTTTTTGGTAGGGTAACACCTATTCAAAAGAAAAAGATAATTAGAGCATTAAAAAAACAAGGATTTACAGTTGCTATGACTGGTGATGGAGTAAATGATGTATTAGCGTTAAAAGAAGCAGATTGTAGTATTGCTATGGCCAGTGGTAGTGACGCTAGTCGTAATGTTAGTCAATTAGTGTTATTAAATTCTGATTTTAGTAGTATGCCTCATGTTGTTGCAGAAGGCAGAAGAACAATTAATAATATTGAACGTAGTGCGTCATTATTATTGGTTAAAACAATTTTTACAATGTTGTTGGTATTAATTTGTATATTCTTATCTAGTAAATATTTCTTTATACCTATACAGTTAACATTAATAACTATGTTTACGATAGGAATACCATCATTTGTTCTTGCTCTTGAGCCAAATATAGAAATAGTTAAAGGTAACTTCTTAATAAAAGTTATTGGCAAGAGTGTTCCTGCTGCTTTAACTGTAGTATTTAATGTTGTTTTAGTTATGTTATTTAAGTATGTTTTTGGATTATCAGAAGATGTTGTTACTAGTTTGGTTGTGTTCTTAACTGGTATGACAGGATTTATATTCTTGTATCGCTTGTGTATGCCATTTAATTGGTTTAGATTAGTACTGTGGTTATTATTGTTGGATGGATTTGTTTATTGTGCATTTTTCCAATATGACTTTTTTAACATCAAAGCAGTGAACTTTGAGATTGCTTTAATTTTTGGTGTTCTACTAATTTGTTCATTGTATGTTTTTGGTAAACTAAATCAATTAATGACTTACATATTAAAAAGAATAGAAGAAAAAACGGAAAATAGTTAGCTTTGCTACTATTTTTTTTTATAATAAGCATGATATAATGATAGTGTTATGATAGATAAGGGTGATATTATGAATAGTAAAAAATATTATAAAAAACTTGATGTAATAAGATTAATTGCTTGTATTGCTGTATTATTATATCATCTAGGTTTGTTAAAAGGTGGATATTTGGCTGTATGTACCTTTTTTGTCTTAAGTGGATATTTATCATGTATTTCTGCTTTTAAAAAGGAAAAGTTTTCGTGGAAAGAGTATTATTTAAATAGACTTACTAAAATATATTTACCTTTGTTAATTGTAGTTTTTTTAACTATTGCAGTGGTATCGATCATTCCTAAAGTAGGATGGTTTAATTTAAAACCGGAAGCTACTTCTGTTTTGTTAGGATATAATAACTTTTGGCAACTAAGTGCTAACCTTGATTATTTTGCAAGACATGTTAATTCACCATTCATGCATTTATGGTACATTTCAATCCTTTTGCAGTTTGATCTTGTATTTCCTATTTTGTATTCTTTATTTAGAAAGACTGGAGATAAATTACATAAAGTTATTCCATGTATTTGCACTATTTTATTATCAGTAGCAAGTATTATATATTTTTATAATATGAGTTTATCTGGTAATATCATGGGAACATACTATAACACTTTTACTAGAGTATATTCATTGCTGTTAGGTGTTTTCTTAGGCTTTGTTCATTCATATTATAAAGTATTGATACCTAAGTTTTTTAAAAATAAAATTTTAGAAAATTTAGTATTCTATCTTTATTTGTTAATTTTAATTTGTTCCTTTATATTTATAGATTCTACCTCTAAATATTTTGCTTTAGCCATGATATTAGTTACTTTTATTAGTATGAGAATAATTGAATATGCAACAATTGATGATGGAAAACTTAATATTGTAAATAAAGTAATTAAATCTTTATCTAGTGTAAGTTATGAAATCTATTTAGTCCAATATCCATTAATTTTCTTATCCCAATATGTTAGTTTAGATAATAATTTAAAGATTTTATTAATTGTGGTATTTACGTTAGTAATCTCTTATATTGTACATTTCAGTTTGAATTTCAAAAATAAAAAATATAGAATAATGAGATATTCAATTTTGGGAATTTTAATTATTATTTCTGTGTATGGTGCATATCAATATTTTATAGCTGAGGATCATACAAAAGAGATGAATGAGTTGAAAGAGCAATTAGCTAAAAATGAGGAGAATCTTAAAAACAATCAAGAAGAATATGCTAATAAACTTAAACAGGAAGAAGATGCATGGATGAAAACTCTAAAAGATTTAGAGGCGGGGGAATCTAAAATAAAAGAGACTGTATCAAAATTGCCAATAGTAGGTATAGGAGATTCTGTAATGTTAGGAGCTGTTGAAAATTTATCAAATCAATTTCCAAATGGATATTTTGATGCTAAGGTTTCACGTTCAATTTGGAAAGCCAGTGGCATTTTAAATGATTTAAGTAACCGTGGTTTGTTGGGGGGGCCTATTGTTATTAATTTAGGGGCAAATGGAGATTGCCCTAAATCTTGTAAAGTTGAAATAATGAAAAAATGTGGAGATAGAAGAGTATTTTGGTTAAACACTACTAATGATGAGAATGTTAATAAAAATATTAGTGACTTTGCTGCTAATTATTCTAACTTATATGTAATTGATTGGAAAACTATATCAAGTGGTCACAATGAATATTTTTATTCAGATGGAATTCATTTAACTCCCGTTGGTAGAGAAGCATATACTAAAGTTATTTACGATGCTATATATCAAACATATTTAGATGAATATAACGAAAAAAAGCAAGAGGTTATAAATAAGCACGAAGATAATTTAAAGAATAAGGTTAGTTTTTATGGAAATGATATGTTATTAAACGTATTTGATTACCTTCAAACCGATTTTAAAGAGGCAAAATATATAATAGATAAAAATTTCAAATATAAAAGTATAAGTGAACAAATAAAGAAAAATATTGATGATAATACAATTGCACACAAAATAGTTTTAGTTCTTGATGCTAGTAGTGGTCTTGATGCATATGAATATCAAAAATTAATAAAATTGTGCAAAGAATATAAATTATATATTGTATGTACTAATAATTATATAGATACGTTGACTAAATATAATTATAAAAATGTTGTTTTAATTAATTTTTATGCTGAGATAAAAAAACACAATGATTATTTAATGGCAGATGGTATACATCTAACTGATAAAGGTAATAAAATGTTAAGTCAATATCTTAGTGAAAATGTTAAATAAAAAAGATATCTTATTAGATATCTTTTTCTTTAACAATAGGTTCAAAACTAGCAATTGCATCAATAAGTTTCGGATGCTTTATAATAAAGTGGATAGTTGGATTAGCATTTTTTGTTATAACTACATAATTGCTTTTTACTACTGTTATATTTATGTTTTTAAAAGTTTGATAATTATTAGGGGAGGCTTTATAGTTTTTATTTTTGAATTTGATAGTCGAATTATAGTGTTCTAAATATTCATCGTAAGTATATTCTATTTTTTGATTATAAAAAATATTATCTAAAGCTAAATACATTTTTTCACTTTGAAATGTATTTTTATTATAATGAGGTATGATATCATTAATTTGATTTTCAATTAGTATTTTTTCCATGCGCTTTTTTTCATCGCTTTTATATTGAGTAATCTTATCTATATCATCTTTTGAAACGTTATTTCTATTTAGTATTTTTTTTAATAAACTATCTTTAATAGTAAATAGTGGTAAGTTTGATAATGTGCGATTTCTGTTTCCTGAAGTATTTGCATCAGCAGTTAAAAAATTATTATATTTTTCTATATTTTCTTCTCTATATATCTGCATAAGTGGACTAGCTTTTTTTAACAACATATTTGTTTTATTTCTATAATATTCTATTTCTTTATGATTCGTACTCAAATAATATTTGCCTTTATCGTGTGCTCCGTTTATACATTCGCCCGTTAGAGCAGCTACTCCTGATGTATAGTTTAAATGATTATATACATTATCTTGGTAATTTTTAAAGTAATATGGAGATATCTGACCAGTCATATATATTGGAATCCAACTTTCTAAACCAAGCATCATTTCATTAAATGGTCTATCTAAGTTATGAACAATATTTAGATGCAATCCCTTTTTTAGGCACATGGCTATTCCAAACATCCATTTTTTTCCAAAATCGATATCTTTTGCCATGTCTTCCATTGGCATATCGCTACACATAAATATTTCTTCTTTGGATTTTGCTAAAACAGTAGCTTTAAAAAAGTCAAGTTCACCAGTTTTCATTTCTTCTATGCCATAGTAATTTTTTGATTTTGCTTTATAAAAGGGAATTGTAGGTACTTTTAACTTATCGAATTTTATGGCTTTTATATAGTCATTTAAATTGAAAGTGTCTAATTGATTCAAAAAATTATTTATTTCATTTTTAATTTCAATTTTATTTGTTGTTAACCATTCTGTTAATGCTAGGGTATTTAAATCTTTGATGTTACAATCTATTAAGTTTGATATTATATTTTTTTGCTCATCATTGTTATATTTTTTAATGATATATAGTGATACCTTTTCTATAAATTCATTTTTATTTGAAGGGATCCTATCACCATTTTTGATTCGTGATAGATATGATGGATCAAAATTTAAAGCTTTTGCTAATTCGCTTATGTTGATATTTAATACTGTAATTATTTTACTAAGATTAGTTTTTACTATTTCAAAGTCAATAGTGCATATATTGGAAGAATTATTAAATTCATACAGTATGTCTTCTCTTTTATATTTATTATTTGATAATTTGGCAATACTGTTACTTAATTTTTTTAAATTAATTTCATCGGGAATTCTGCTACCGTTTTTATACCTACTTATTATTGATTCTGATAAATTTGTTTCTTGTGCCAATTCTTTTGATGTACAATTTACTAGTTTTATATACTTAGTTAGTATTTCATTAAATTTCATAATTATCACCAACATTAATATACCAAAGATTATATATATTTTCAATTGACAAAAAGTCAATGACTTTTTGTAAATATGCTTAAAAAAGTAAAACTAATATATTATACTTATACTATATTAAAAGAGATGGAGATGTGATTAAATGGCTTTAATAAAATGTCCTGAGTGTAGTGCAAAAATTAGTGATCTGGCTGATAGTTGTCCTAAATGTGGATATGAATTAAAAAATAGAAATACTAATTCAAATTTGAATACACCTAAAGGTAAGATGGATTACAAATATTTAGTGTTAGTTGTTATAGCGGTTGTAGTTGCTTTTTTATTGTTTGGTCAAAATGGCAATAATAATTCTAGTAATAATCAAAATAATAACCAGAACAATAATCAAAACAGCAATCAAAATAGTAATGATCAAAATGGTTACCAAAATAACACTGGAACTCTTACTTACACAAATTCTAAGTTAGGTATTTCATTTGAGTATCCAAGTAATTATAAAATTTATGTAGGTAGTGATAATAACATTTATGTTGGGCAATCAATTGACAATGAGGGTGCTTTAATTCCATACATAGTTGTTGCTAGATATAATAATTATAATGATTGTGTTCAATTTTTAAGCGATTTTACAACGGCATTAAAGAAAAATTATGATAATGTTACTATTACAATTGATTTGATAGCAAATAATATTGGTTCAAATTATTTTTATGGTATGCAATTTATGTACAATTCAAGTGGTCATGTTGTTGTCGACAATAGATATGCAACTAATATTGGTGGCAAAGTGTTTATGGTTGGTACTAAAGAAGAAAATACAAATACAGATGAAATCAATAATGTAGCAAGAATAGTTGCTAGTTCTTTAAAGGAGGTAAGATAATATGGTTTTAATAAAATGTGAAGAATGTAAAAAAGAAATGTCTTCTAGTGCTAAAGTATGTCCACATTGTGGATATGAAAATAAAACTGAGGTGTGTCCAGAATGTGGACATAAAATTAAATCAACTGATGATACTTGTCCACAATGTGGGTTCCCTATACATAAAAAAAGTGCAAGTAACATAATAACTGAAAATTTAGACAAGATTACAGGTGCTAAATCTAAGAGTTATGTTACATTCAAAGATCTTTTTAAGAATACTTTTAAAAAACATACTGATGAAGAATTAGATGAAGTATTTGTATGCGGTTCTAAGGAAACAACACCCGATGTGAAAGACGTTAATCCAAATAAAGCAAATGCGTGGGTATATTTTAAAATTCTTGTTTTCTTCATAATTGCTTATATACCAACGTATATAGGATATGCGCAGTATCAAAATAATAATTTTTTACCAAATATGATAATGTTAGCAGCTTTTGCTGTACCTGTTACAGTACTTGTATTTTTCTTTGAAATTAATATATTTAGAAATATTCCTTTTTATAAAGTGTTAAAATACTTTATTATAGGTGGTGGATTATCACTATTTGTAGCTATCTTGTATTTTTCAATTCCTTTCTTTGAACAAAGAACTGCAGTATTAGATTTTGAAGGAGCTTTCTTTGTAGGATTAATTGAAGAAACAGCTAAGGCTTGTATCATTGCTTTCTTCTTATTTAGAGATAAAAAATGTAAATATATATTAAATGGATTATTAATAGGTGCTGCTGTAGGAGCAGGCTTTGGTGCATTCGAAACAGCTGGGTACATATTAAGATATGGACTTAGTACTAATAGTTTGACTCAAATGTTGGAAGTTGCAAAATGGCGTGCGATTTTAGCACCTGGTATGCACGTAGCTTGGGCTACTATTGAAGGTGCAGCACTAATGTATGTTAAAGGATTCGAAAAATTAGATAAAAAACATTTGAATGATAAAAGATTCTTATTTATTTGTTTAATTCCTGTTGTATTACATTGGGCTTGGGATTTACCAATTTCAACACCTTTCGAAATATATAGAATAGGGTTAACTGTTGCAGCTTGGGTAGTAATTATATATTTTATAAATTTAGGATTAAAACAAGTAGATGATGCTAAAAAATTAGCAAAAGCAAAAGAATAATATAAAAATGGACCATATTGGTCCTTTTTTTATGGCGATTAGATAGTAATAGAATTTATTGTATGCTATAATATTTATGTGAAATAACACGAAATTTTCATATATTTATAATATAATTAAGAAGAGGTGTGAGATGAATATATATAATACTCTTACTAAAAAAATAGAGAAGTTTACTCCAAATGAAGATGGCATTGTAAGGATGTATACGTGTGGGCCTACTGTGTATCATTATGCTCATATTGGTAATTTACGTACCTATATTTTTGAAGACATTTTGGAAAAGGGGCTCGAATATCTTGGATATGATGTTTTAAGGGTTATGAATATTACAGATGTTGGACATTTAACTAGTGATTCTGATTCTGGTGAAGATAAAATGGAATTAGCAAGCAAACGTGAACATAAATCTGTTTATGATATTGCTAACTTTTATGAGAACGCTTTTTTTCAAGATTGTAGTAAACTAAATATTAGAAAACCGGCTGTAGTAGAAAAAGCGAGTGCTCATATCGATACATATATTAAAATGATATCTAAAATGTTAGAAGATGGATATGCCTACATTTCAAATGGTAATGTGTATTTTGATATAACTAAGGCTAACAATTATTATCAATTATCAGGTAAAAATCCTGATGAACTTATGATTGGCGTAAGAGACACCGTTGAAGAGGATGAATACAAAAAGAATCCTGGTGATTTTGTGCTTTGGTTTACTAGCAGTAAATTTGGTAATCAGGATATGAAGTGGGATTCTCCGTGGGGTGTTGGTTACCCTGGATGGCACATTGAGTGTAGCGGTATCAGTGGTAAGTATTTAGGTGAGTATTTAGATATTCATTGCGGAGGAGTAGATAATATATTCCCACATCACACTAATGAAATTGCTCAAAGTGAAGCATATTTTGGACACAAATGGTGTAATTATTGGGTACATGGTGAACATTTAAATGATCAATCGGGTAAAATGAGTAAATCTAAAGGTGATTTCCTAACTGTTTCTTTATTAGAGACAAAAGGGTACAACTCTTTGAGTTACAGATACTTTTGCTTAAATAGTCATTATCGTAATCAACTAACTTTTTCTTGGGAAGCTCTTGATAGTGCACAAAATGCATATAATAAATTGAAAACTAAAATTAAACAACTTGATAAGACACCAAATTTAAGCGATAAAAAACTAGATTTTTATCAAGATAAATTTAAAGATGCAATTAGTAATGATTTAAATACTTCATCTATGATTACTCTTTTATATGATGTTCTTAAAGATAATGAACTATCTGATTTTACAAAATTATATTTGATTGATGATTTTGATAAAGTATTATCTTTAGGGTTGATTGAAGAAGATAAAGAGGTCAGCGAAGAATTGGAAGAAATGATTTTAGCAAAAATAGAAGAAAGAAATATAGCTAAAAAGAATAAAGATTTTGCTTTGGCAGATAAAATACGTGATGAGTTATTTGAACAAGGGGTTAAACTTATTGACTCAAGAGAAGGAACTACATACGAATTAATTTAAAGGAGATAAATATGGAATATTATGATTTAGGTTATACTTTGATGCTTGTTAGTATACTAATTACTTTAATTGCACAAATATTTGTTATGATTTCTTATTCAGTATACAAAAAAGTTAAAAATAATAGAGGAATAACTGGTGCAGAAATAGCAAGGGAGATACTACATAAACACGCATTAGATAATATTTATGTTACAGAAACTAGAGGATATTTATCCGATCATTATGATCCTACTAGAAAGGTAATTAGATTATCGAAGGATGTTTATAATGGTACTTCTGTTGCGGCTGTTTCGGTAGCTGCTCATGAAGTAGGGCATGCAATTCAAGACAAAGAGGGATATAGTTTTATGAAATTTAGAAGTGCTATGTTTCCTATTGTAAACTTTTCTTCAAAAGCTGGTTATGTTGCTATATTAATAGGGTTGCTTTTTGGATTTACTAATTTAATTTGGATTGGTATAGGATTAGAAATTATTATTCTTCTGTTTCAATTAGTAACATTACCGGTAGAGTTCAATGCATCTTCTCGAGCATTAAGCGAGATAGAAAAAAATGATTTTTTAAGTAAAAGTGAACGTGCTGGTAGTAAAACAGTGTTAACTGCAGCTGCATTAACTTATGTTGCTTCTGTTCTTACTACATTAATTGAAATATTTAGACTAATAATTATTGCAAGAAGTGATAATTAAGCTCTTAAATAAAGAGCTTTTTCTTTTGACCTTTAGTGTTATACATAGTAAAATTTAGATGTGGTGATATTATGAATGTTTTAGAAATAAATGTATTAGTTTTAGCTTATTTAGGAGATACAATATATGAAAATTATGTTAGGAAATATTTGATTTCAAAAAATATTCCTAATGTTAACGAATTGCAAAAAGAAGCGATCAAATATGTTAGTGCAGTTAATCAGGCAAGATTTTTGCAAGAACTTATAAATGATAATTTTTTCTTTGATGATGAAATAAATGTGATTAAACGCGCAAGAAACTATAAGAGTAGTTCACATCCTAAAAATTGTGATATTGTAACATATAAACATGCTACAGCGTTGGAAGCAGTTATTGGATATTTGTCATTGAGTAACAAAGAGGATCGAATCAAAGAATTAATGCAAGTAATACTAAGTGATTAGTGGAGGTTAATATGATAGTATATGGAAGAAATGTAGCAAAAGAAATATTAAAAAATAATAAAAAAGTTGAAAAAATAATTTTAAGTGATAATTTTGATGATAAAGAAATATTATTTATGATTGAAAACAATAAAATAAGAGTTGAAAGGGCTAGTAAAAAAGAGTTTTCTAGATTTGATAAATATTCCCATCAAGGTATAATTCTATATATAGAAGATTTTAAGTATCATCCAATAGAGGAATTTATTGATAGGGATAATTCTGTTGTGGTAATACTTGATCATTTGGAGGATCCTCATAATTTGGGAGCAATAATAAGAACATGTGAGGCAGCAGGAGTAGATGGAATTATTATTCCAAAAGATAGAAGCGTTGAGGTTAATTCAACAGTAATGAAAACTAGTGCCGGCGCTCTTGAAAATGTTAAGATTGCTCAAGTAGTTAATTTAAAACAGACAATTGATAAATTAAAATCTAATGGTTTTTGGATTGTTGGTACTGATCTTGATAATAGTACAGACTATAGGAAAATTGATTATAGTGGTAAAATCGGTCTGGTAATAGGGAGTGAAGGTTTCGGCATGACTAAAAACGTAAAAGATTCTTGTGATTTTATTGCTAAAATACCTATGTATGGGAAGGTTAATAGTTTAAATGCATCAGTAGCAGCAGGCATTATGATATATGAGGTGATCCGTTCTAAAAAATAGGAGGATTAATGGTTACAAATTACAGCGATATAAATGATTATGAACTTTTGTATTTAGTATCTGAAAATGATGAAGAAGCATATAATAAACTTTATGCTAAGTATAGTGGTTTTATAAAAAGTATTACTCAAAAATACTTGAAAAAATGTAAGTACTTGGGTGTCGATTTTGAAGATGTTTATCAGATAGGATGTTATGGCCTATCTTTAGCAATTAGTCATTACGATGAAAAGAATGAAGTACTATTTTATACTTTTGCAAGTGTTTTTATTAATAGAGAAATTCAGACTTTTATTAGAAACATTTCTAGAAAAAAACATAATGTTTTATCAGATAGTGTATCTTTAGATAAAGAGATAGACGAAAATGGTAATACTTTGGGATGCTTTTTTTCTTCAAATAATTCCATAAATAGTTTTTTCAATATTCAAAATAGTATGGATATATTAATGCTTAAACATGATTTGCCTTTTTCGCAATCATTGATTTTTGAATTGAAACTGAATAATTTCTCCAACAGAGAAATTTCACAATTACTTGATATTAAGTATAAAACAATCGATAATGCTGTAACTAGTATAAGAAATAGATTTAAAAAAAATAAAATTGGATTGAACTATATTAATGATATGCTATAATTAAAATGGTGAATAATATGGAGATTAAAGAAAGTCTTAGACAGTATTTAACTTATAATAAAGATTTTGATTCGATCAATAATATTTTTATTAGTTTGTATGATCAGATGAAGTATTTACACAAGAACGGTTTCTATGTTAGTGAACTAAGTTCTGATACTATATTTTGGGAAGAATCTCAAGAACAATTAGGAATGGAAGAACCAAGGTTTACTTTTGTATCTATTTCTAGATCAAATGATAAGGATGCTGATTTTTCTAAAAATGTTTTGGATTTAACGAAACTTGCTGTTGGGGCTTTTATTTCAACCGAAAATGGCTTTTGTGATTATACAAAGATGTCTACTGAATATATTAAAAGGTATTTAAGCGATATATCTTATTATTTACCAAATAGTGATTATTTTGAAAATGTTTTACAAAATGGTGATACCAGCACTTATTACAGCGATTATATTAGAAAAGGTCAAGGTGCTGGAAAAACTAATGCTATTGTTAAAACAAAAACAACTGAGTATGGGAAAATGTATGCTTCTTATGATGAAGCAGCATTTATTAGAATAGTATTTTATCCTGTAATTATCATTTCATTAATTACAGTAGTAGCAGTTCTTTCCAAAATACTTAATTAATATAATGAAATAGGTGATAAATGTGAATAAAAAAGTTGCTGTTTTAGGCGGCGGAACCGGACTTTCAGCACTTCTTAAAGGATTGAAAAACTTTCCAGTAGATATTACTGCTATTATAACAGTATCTGATGATGGTAGTTCAACTGGAAAATTAAGAAATGAATTTAATGTTCCAGCGGTTGGTGATATTAGAAAAGTTATTTCTAATTTATCTGAAATAGATGATAATATAAAAAAGCTAATAGAATATCGTTTTAGAACTTCAAGTGATTTGAATGGTCATGCTTTGGGTAACTTAATATTGGTTGCTATGCTTAATATGACTGGTAATTTAAAGGAAAGTATAGCTGCACTAGCAAAACTTTTTGATGTAAGACATACAGTACTTCCGCTATCTGAAGATTTTTTAACGTTAATGGGTGAAACTGTTGATGGAGAAATTATTGAAGGAGAGGAACATATAACTGAAGCTAATAAGCGATATAAAAGAATTTTTTATAAAGAAGAACCTACAGTATTACCAGAAGTTGTTGATGCAATATTAGATGCTGATCTAGTAATTTTGAGTATGGGAAGTTTGTATACAAGTTTAATGCCTAATTTGGTATGTAAAGATGTAATTGATGCCATAAACAAAACAAATGCAAAAGTTATGTATGTGTGCAATGCTATGACCCAGCCTGGTGAAACTGATGACTTTGGAGTTAGCGATCATTTAAAAGTTTTACTTGATTGCTTAGGAGATAATTCAATAGATGTAGTTTTAGCAGCTGATACTAATATTGATAATGAAACACTAGAAAAATATCGTAGAAAAGAAGAAAAAGATCCTGTTATTGTAGATGATGATAAAATTAATCAACTAGGTGTAGAATTGATTGTTGATGATATTTTATGTATTCAAGATGGTACAATTAGACATAATGGTTTAAAGATGGGGTCTATTATTTTTTCTTATATGATGAGGAATTAATATGTCATTTACTACTAATATTAAAGATGAATTATCAAAATTAGAAATGAGTAGAGCAGAGAATATTGCAGAGTTATCTGCATTTATACGTAATAATGCTAAATATAATTCTAGTGCTATTGAATTAAATACAGAAAATAGTAATGTTGCTAAAAGAGTTTATTTGTTTTTAAAAAATATATATGGAGTATCTGCAGAGATTATTACTAAAAAAAGCAATACTTTTAATAGAAATAATATATATTTAGTTGAAGTAAAAGAAAAAATAAGTGATATTTTAAATGATTTATCTGTTGTAGATGAGAATGGTAACTACCTTGAAATGCCTAAGAAATATATTGTTGACTCAACTTCAGAAGAAAAGGCTTATATTAGGGGTGTATTTTTAGCTAAAGGTAGTGTTAATGATCCAAAAACTTCAAGATACCATTTAGAAATTTTATCTGATCATAAGTATGAAGCAGTTTTTATTCAACGATTACTAAATCAATTTATGCTAAACAGTAAAATTTTAATGCGTGATAATAAGTATATGATATATATAAAAGACTCTGAAAAAATAAGCGATTTTTTAAAACTTATTCAGGCATCACAAGCTGTTCTTTATTATGAGGACGTTCGTATACTTAGAGAACAAAAAAATATGACGAATCGCCTAAACAATTGTGAACAAGCTAATATAGATAAAATTGTAATGACTTGTAATAATCAAATACGAGATATTCAAATCATCGATAAAGAATTAGGAATTGATTTTTTAGATGATAAGATAAAAGAAGTTTGTGTTTATAGGCTTAAATATCCAGAAACATCATTAGTAGAATTAAGTGAGATAATATCTTTGGAAACTGGTAACACTATAACTAAATCTGGTTTAAATCATAGATTCCGTAAAATTAAAGAAATAGCAAATAAAATTGAACAATCAAAAAAATAAACCTTTTGGGTTTATTTTTCTTTTTTTGTTATTATTTTATCTATAATACCATAATCTAGCGCTTCTGTAGCTTCAAGGAAGTGATCTCGTTCAGTATCTTGTTCTATTTTTTCTAGATTTTGTCCTGTGTTCTCGGAGAGAATAACATTCAATTTGTGTTTTAACTTTAAAATGCGTTCGGCTGCGATTTTTATTTCAGTTGCTTGACCTTCGATCCCTCCTAATGGCTGATGAATCATAATTTCAGCATTTGGTAATGAATACCTTTTTCCTCTTTTTCCACAGGAAAGAAGAAAAGCAGCCATACTTGCAGCCATTCCTATACATATAGTTGTGACATCACTTTTAATAAAATTCATTGTGTCATAAATTGCCATTCCGGAAGTTATAGACCCTCCTGGTGAATTTATATATAAAGATATATCATTATGATTTATAGAATCTAGATATAATAGTTCTGCTACTACACTATTTGCAACACTGTCATTTATTTCACCACTAAGAATTATAATTCGATCTTTTAATAATCTTGAAAATATATCATAACTTCTTTCACTATTTCCTTCTTTGTCAATTATCATTGGAATTAAAGTCATTCTATCACCTATATTTATAATAGTTATAATGAACAAAAAATATACATACTTTTACATTTAAAACAAAAAAATATAGTTATCAGCATAAAATATATGGTAAAATATTTTTAGAATAGAAAGAGGCTGATATGATGATTGAAAACATCAAAGTTAATGTGATGGGTGAAGAAAAAGAAGTATCAACAAATACAACTTATTTAGAACTTAGTCAAATATATCAACAAAGGTTTGATAATCCAATTATAATAGCTAAACAAGATGGACATTATAGAGAACTCACAGATAAAGTTGAAACTGGTGGTGATATTGAATTTTGTGATTACAATGATAGAGAAGGAAATAGAATATATTTAAATGCTCTAGTTTACCTTACTATCTATGCTTTTAAAGAATTATATAAAGGCAATTTAACTGTAAGACATTCAATAGATAAAGGACTTTATATTGAAACTGATACAAAAATAACAGAAGAAAAAGTTGCATTTCTAAAACAACGTATGACTGAATTGGTTGCTATGAATTTACCTATAAAAAAGATAAATGTAGATAGAATGGATGCTATTAAGTATTTTGAAAGTATAGGTGATAAGTCAAAAGTTGGTTTAATGAAATATAATACAAATACATATGTAACATTATATAAATTAGGAAATATGTATAACTTCTTTTTTAGTTGTATGCCTGTTTCTTTATCGGTTTTAAAAAAGTTTGATGTTAAGTATTTGAACTCAACAGGATTAGTTCTTTTGTTTCCGACTGTTTATTCCGATAATAAAATAAAAGAATATGTACATCATCCTAAAATATTTGAAGTTTTTTCAGATTATCATGATTGGGCTAAGTTGATGAACATTGACAATTCTTATTCGCTAAATGAATTGGTAAGTAAAGGTGACATAGGTAATCTCATTCGAATGGATGAAATGTTACAAAGTAATCGTCTATTAAATGTGGCTAAAGATATCTTTAATAAAAGAGATAAAATTAAAATTGTTTTGATTGCTGGACCTTCATCATCTGGCAAAACAACTACTTGTAATAAATTAGCAATGTATTTGAAAAGTTTAGGTTTAGTTCCACATACTATTTCAATGGATGATTATTTCTTAAAAAGGGAAGACACGCCTAAAAACGCTGATGGTTCATATGACTTTGAATGTTTGGAAGCGGTAGACTTAAATTTGTTTGATAAACAAATGAAAGAGTTGTTGGATGGAAAAGAGGTTTTAATGCCAATATACAATTTCCTTCTAGGACAACCAGAATTTCGTAAGACATTAAAACTTGATAAAAATGATATTCTAATGATTGAAGGTATTCACGGCTTGAATCCTAAAGTATTGGAATCTATACCTCTTGAAAATAAATACAAGATATATATTTCACCACTTACAGGGCTTAATCTAGATAACCATAATAGAATATCAACTACGGATAATAGATTATTACGTAGAATTGTAAGAGATAATAAAACAAGAGGTTATAATGTTGTGGATACAATTGAAAGATGGCCAACAGTAAGAAATGGTGAAGAAAAATATATTTTTCCTTATCAAGATGAAGCGGACTGTGTATTTAATTCAGCATTGATTTATGAATTGGGTGTTTTAAAAACTTATGTTGAACCATTACTATATTCTGTTGATAGTAATAGTAAATATTATAACGAAGCTAAAAGATTAATAAATATGTTAAAAATGTTTTTACCAATACCTTCTGAGGATATACCGAAAGATTCGTTATTAAGAGAGTTTATTGGTGGAAGCTGTTTTAAATAAAAAAGGAGAGAAGAAAATGATAAAAGTAGCAATTAATGGATTTGGAAGAATTGGAAGATTAGTATTTAGATTAATGGAAGAAGATATTGATTTTGAAGTTGTAGCAATTAATGATTTAACAGACGCAGAGCAACTTGCTTATTTACTAAAATATGATACTAACCATCGTAATTATCGTGTTGATGAGATAAGTTACAGAGATAACAAAATAATTGTTGGCAATAGAGAAATAACAATATTTTCTGAAATGGATCCAGCAAATTTACCTTGGAGTGATCTAGGAATCGATGTGGTTTTTGAATGCACAGGTAAATTTACTGATAAAGATAAAGCAATGGCTCATATTAATGCTGGAGCAAAGAAGGTTATAATTTCAGCACCTGCTAAGGGTGATCTAAAGACTATTGTGTATAATGTTAATAACGATATTTTAGATGGAAGTGAAGAAATTATATCTGCAGCTTCTTGTACTACAAACTGCTTAGCTCCAGTATTAAAAGTATTAGATGATGCTTTTGGAGTAAAACGCGGTTATATGACTACTGTTCATGCTTATACTAATGACCAAGCGACATTAGATGTTCCACACAAAAAAGGAATTAAAGCACGTCGTGGTAGAGCAGCAGCGGCAAATATTATTCCAGCATCAACTGGAGCAGCAAGCGCAATTGGTAATGTTTTACCTCAATTAAAAGGTAAATTAGATGGTACAGCTATGAGAGTCCCTGTTCCAACTGGTTCTGTTATTGACTTAGTTTTGGAATTTGAAAAATTAACAACAGCTGAAGAAATAAACAATGTTTTAAAATCACATGTTAATGAAACATTAAATTATACTGATGATCCTGTAGTATCTAGTGATATTATTGGCTCACATTGTGGAGCTTTAGTTGATGGATTATCTACTAATGTTTTAAATACAGATGGAAAACAATTAGTAAAAGTAGTAGCTTGGTACGATAATGAAATGGGTTATTCAACTCAAATGGTACGTACTGCTAAATACCTTATGGAAAAGTAGTATAAAAAATATTGGACTTTCTAATAATTTTGTGTTAAGATATGCTTTACCTAAAACGAAAGGGGAGTTTTTATGGACGACGAATTATTAGATTTAATTGAATATGCTATGAAACAATATAGAAGTACAGCGTTTGGACGTCGTGCTGGTTTCATGGAGTATTACTCATTAACTGATATTTCACCAAGAGAATTAGCGGCAATTGCAAGAAGACAAGGTAGAAGATCATTATCGGTTGTATTAACTAGTTTTGATAGTGATAGTTATTATCAAACTCGTGAAGTAAAAATGGGTGAACGTCTTACTATGTTTCATTCTGTTAAGGGTTATGAATTAACTCAAGACGATAAATTGTCAATTTATCAAAAATTAACAGATGAAGGTTATCCTTTAATTGATAGTGTTTTTGATATGGCGGCTCGTTATTATGTAGAATTTGGTATAGACTCTATATCTAAAGAACAAATTAGAAATGATGTAAAGTCTTCATATAAAGGCTTGAAAAAAGCTCAAAACATGAAACTAGCACTTGCTAAAATGAAAAATCTTGTTAAATAAAAGGACCGTAAGGTTCTTTTTATTGTGCCTATAAAGATTGTTGTGATATAATGATCATGAATATAGGAGGATATTAATGAAAAAAACAATTAAAGATTTTGATTTAGATGGTAAAAAAGTATTAATTCGTTGTGATTTTAACGTTCCTATAAAAGATGGAAATATTATGGATGACAATCGCATAGTAACTAGTATTCCAACGATAAAGTATGCAATAGAACATAATGCTAAGGTTATATTATTATCCCATTTAGGAAGAATTAAAACTGTTGATGATGTTAAGAAAAATTCTTTATCTCCTGTTGCTATAAGATTATCTTTTTTGTTAAATAAGCCTGTAACTTTTATACCAAAGACTAGGGGAAAAGAGTTGGAAGACGCTATTTCTTTAATGAAAAATGGTGATGTAATTTTAATGGAAAATACTAGATATGAAGATCTTGATGGCAAAAAAGAAAGTGGTAATGATGAAGAACTTGGGAAATATTGGGCTTCATTAGGAGATGTTTTCATTAATGATGCTTTTGGAACTGCTCATAGAGCTCATGCTTCAAACGTAGGAATAGCTAGTCATCTTCCTTCTGGAATAGGATTTTTAATAGAAAAAGAATTAAAAGAATTATCTCTTTTAGATGAACCAGAACATCCTTTTATGGTTATATTAGGTGGTTCTAAAGTATCAGATAAAATTAATGTAATAAAAAAGCTTGTTACTAAAGCTGATAAGATTCTAATTGGTGGCGGTATGGCATATACATTTTTAAAAGCTAGTGGTGTTAATATAGGTAAATCTATTTTAGACGAAGAAAGTATTGAATTTTCTTCTGAGATATTAAGTGAGTATTCTGATAAAATTGTATTACCTAGTGATATTAAGGTAACTAAGGAATTCACTAATGATGCTATATCACGCATTGCTGATATTAATGATATAGCTGATGATGAAATGGGACTTGATATTGGTTCTCAATCAATTGTAAAATTTTCAAACGTTTTAAAGGATGCTAAAACTGTTTTTTGGAATGGACCTTTAGGTGTATATGAATTTTCTAACTTTACAAATGGTACAGCTAGTATTTTAAAATGTGTAGCTAATATAGATGCTAAAGTTATTTTAGGTGGTGGCGATATAGTAGCAGCAAGTAGTGAATTAGGATATAAAGATAAGGTTACTCATGCTTCTACTGGTGGAGGTGCAACACTAGAATATATGGAAGGAAAGGATCTACCAGGAATATCTGTTATAGATAATAAATAGGTAACTATGGAAAATAAAAAAGGATTTAAAAAAAATGCAATATTACTTACTTTGATCTTAGTAATAGTTTTATATTTCTCTTTAAAAGATAATTTTAATAGTATTGTTGACGTTTTATTAAAAGCAGATCTAAGATGGCTATTTTTCGCCATTGTATTTATATTTGTTTATTGGATATTACGAGCTGCTTGTTTATTTATGATTGCTAAAAAGTATTCCAAGCATTTAAAGTTTATTCATATATTTCAGTTAACACTTATTACACAGTTTTTTAATGGAGTAACACCGTTTTCCAGCGGTGGTCAGCCAATGGAAGTGTATTACTTATCAAAAGCAGGAATTAAAGCTTCAAAAGGTACCAATATTATTTTACAAGAATTTATTTTATACCAAATGTCTTTAATTGTTCATGGAATTCTAGCTATTTCTTTAAATTATCATTTTCACTTTTTTAAAGCTGTTCCTATTTTAAGAGAACTAACTTTAATAGGATTTATAATTAATACTTTGGTTGGAGTAGGATTGTTGTTTATTTCTTTTTCAACTAAATTTAATAATAAAGTTATGAAACTATTAGTGAAGTTGTGCTATAAATTTAAAATAGTAAAAGATAAAGAAAAAACTATAGAAAAATGGTCTACTAGATTGGAAGAATTCCATGAAAGCGCTGATCTTTTAAAAAACGAGAAAATACTATTTGTAAAAGGATTTATTTATAACTTTTTATCTTTAGTATGTTATTATATAATTCCACTATTTGTAATATATGCTATGGGTAATTTTAATATAAATGCAATTGAAACAATAACGGCTTCAGCTTATGTTTTAATTATTGGAGCTTTTGTACCAATTCCCGGTGGAAGTGGAGGAATTGAGTATGGATATATGCAGTTTTTTGGAAATTTTGTTGGAGGGTCAATCCTATCTGCAAGTATGTTAGCTTGGCGTTTTGTTACATATTATTTGGGAATAATTATAGGAGCCATTACACTTAATTTCTTTAAAGGAGTAAAAGGAGATGTAAAAGAATGAGAATAGGATTATTTACTGATACCTATCCTCCATATATTAATGGAGTATCTACTAGTGTTTGTATGTTAAAACATGCTTTAGAAAAGAAAGGACACCAAGTTTTTGTTGTTACTGTTAACAACGATTCTTTAAAATACAGTATAGAAGATGATAATACGGTAATAAGAATTCCTGGTATTCCTGTTGGAATTTATGATTATCGCTTGACGGGAGTTTACCCATTAAGAGCTATTAATATCATAAAGAAATGGAAACTAGATGTAATACATTCACATACTGAATTTGGTATTGGTACATTTGCAAGAATTATTGCAAAACAGTTAGATATTCCATTAGTTCATACTTATCATACTATGTATGAAGATTATGTACATTATATAACTCATGGATATTTCAATAAATCTAGTAAAAAAATTGTGGAGTACTTAACTTTGTTTTATTGCGATAAAACGGCTAATGAATTGATTGTACCTACTAAAAAGACATATGATTTATTTAAAGAAAAATATGAAGTTGATAAAAATATACATATAATTCCTACAGGGATAGAAATAGAACGTTTTTATAAAGAAAATGTAGATCACAAAAGGGTTACAGCACTGAAAAAACAATTAATGTTATTAAAGGATGATTTTGTTATTGTGTTTGTTGGTAGAATTGCCGAAGAGAAAAATATTGTATTCTTAATAGAAGCTCAAAAAGAAATAGCTAAAAAATATGACAATATTAAGTTAATAATTATTGGGGATGGACCTGATAGCGATAAATATAAAGCATTAAGTAAAAAAATAAAAGTTGATAACAGCATCATCTTTACTGGGAAAGTACCTTGGGAAGAAGTTCCATGTTATTATCAATTAGCTGATGTTTTTGCTACTGCTTCTACTACTGAAACACAAGGCCTAACGGTTATTGAAGCTATGGCAGGAGGCGTTGCTCCTTTATGCATTGACGATGAAAGCTTTAGGAATGTTGTAATAGATGATTTAAATGGTAGAATATTTAAAAATAAAAAGGAATATATAAAAGATGTTTTTGATTTATATAATGATTCTTCAAAATTAGAAAGTTTATCTAAACAGGCTAGATTAAATGCTGAATGTCATAGTTCTAAGTACTATGCTGAAGGAGTTTTAGATGTTTATGAACATGCTATGGGCAATAGCAAAAACAAAAAAGGACTATTAAGTTTTTTTGCTAAATTTAGGAGAAAATAAGATGAAATTAATTGTTGGAAATCAAAAGAATTATTTGACTTTTGAAAAAGCTCAAGAATTTGTGAGAAATTTTAAAGATGTTAGTAATAAAAATATCGTTATATGTCCTAGTTACATATATTTAGATATGTTTAAAAAATTGAATATCCAGATCGGAGCACAAAACGTTTCAAAGTATGAAGAAAATATAGTTACTGGTGATATATCTATTGCACAATTAAAAAGTATGGATATTAATATATCAATAGTTGGTCATAGTGAGAGAAGACAATTATTGAATGAAACAATATCCGATACTAATAAAAAAGTAAAAGAATTATTATCTAATAATATGGTTCCTATTTTATGTGTTGGTGAAACAATGGAAGAAAAAAATGCTGGAAAAACAAAAGATGTAATTTTCTCTTCTTTAAAAGGAGCTTTTAAAGATATTGATAATACTTTGGTAAAAAATGTAATCGTAGCTTATGAACCAATCTGGTCTATTGGTACTGGAAATATCCCTAGTTCTTCCGAAATAGATGAAATAATGAAAAATATAAAAGAATTTTTGTCTATTAATTATTCTACTAATAATTTAGTTCTATATGGTGGAAGTGTTAATTCGAATAACATTGATATATTAAATGAAATTAATAGTATTGATGGTTATTTAATTGGTGGGGCTAGTACTAAAATAGAAGAGTTTGCAAAGATTATAGATAGGTGTAATTAATACATCTATTTTTTTATTACAAATTTCGACAAAACTTTACAAAAGAAGCCAAAGTTTTCTCTATAAAAAGATAGAAATATGTTGTATAATTATACTTGCATGAAGTAAGAAAGGATAGAATAATGAAAAACATTAAAGTGCTTATGATTGACGATAATTTGGAGTTAATCAAAATGGTTAAGGAGTATTTTAGTGATCATGCTAGTATTGATATATCTTTAGAAGCCCATGATGGTATTGAGGGTATGAAGTTAATTAAAGAACGTCAAAGTGATTACGATGTAGTAATTTTAGACTTGATAATGCCTAAAAAGGATGGATTGTCTGTATTGCAAGAAATGAAAGATTCTAATATTGATAAGAATGTTATCGTATTAACTTCTTATAATGCAGGTGATATGATAAGAAAAGTATCAGAATTGGGAATAAAGTATTTTATACTAAAACCTTTTGAACTTAGTGATTTAGAAAAAAGAGTAATAGAATGTGTTAATACTGATAATTATGGTAGTAAATCAATTGATGTACACTATAACAATTTACAAATATCTATTACTAAGGTATTACATGAATTAGGAATTCCTTCTCATATTAAAGGTTATCAATATATACGTGAGGGAATATCTATTTTATATGAAAAACCTGAAGTTATAGGTGCTATAACTAAAGAATTGTATCCTGATATAGCTAGTAAGTATGAAACAACTGTATCTAGGGTAGAAAGAGCAATTCGTCATGCCATCGAGGTTAGTTGGAATAGAGGAAACTGGGATTTGATGGAAGAAATATTTGGTCATAGTGTTGATATAGATAAAGCTAAACCAACCAACTCGGAATTTATAGTAACTGTCGCGGATAAATTGAGGTTGGAATTTAGAAATGCTGTTACGATGTAGATTAGTAGTTGTCGAAAGACGACTATTTTTTTATTAACCATTTTACATTGGGTTGACTCTTTTTTTAAATAGTAATATAATTAAATTATATATAATTGCGATGGGAGGTCATTTTATGGAACGAAAAATAAATGCTTATCTTAAACGTTGGAAAAAAGACTTGACTAGGAAACCGTTAATGATTTATGGAAACAAACAAGTTGGAAAAACCTATACAGCACTAGAATTCGGTGAAACAGAATATAAAAATATTGTTTATTTCAACTGTGAAAATAATTTAGAACTATTAAGTTTACTTAGAAAAGAAAAAACTATAGATAGAATTATCTCAAAATTATCTTTATTATCAAGCGAAACAATTTTTCCTAGCGAAACTTTAATTATATTTGACAATATAGATGATGTTGATATGGTTAATGGATTGCGTGTTTTTGGTAAATTTGATAATAATTATCATATTATTATGATTACATCATTGAAGGAAAATTTAAATAAATTTAAGGGTGAGGAATTTCATTTCAAATCAATGTATCCAATGGATTTTGAAGAATATTTACTAGCTAGTGGTAACACGCAATTAATTGAATTTATAAAAACATCTTTTAAAAATAACACTCCTATGCCGTTTCATACGGTCGCTATGGAATATTTTGATGATTTTATTATGACGGGTGGTATGCCAGAAGCGGTAGATGTAATGCTTAAGAAAAAAAATAGATTGTTCACAATGCCTGTTTATAATAAAATTTTAGATAGCTATCGCAAGGAAATAGGTATGTTAGATAATTTAATTGATATTACTAGGTGCAATGAAGTTTTAGATAGTATTCCGTTTCAACTTCAAAAACAAAACCGCAAATTTCAATATGGCCTTATTAAATTAGGAAGTAGATCTAAAGATTATGACAAGTCTATTTCGTTTTTACATAATAATAATTTAGCATATAAGTGTTATAAGATAAGTGATGTTAAATCGCCACTTAGTAGTTGCAAAGATCCTGAAAGTTTCAAATTATATATGAATGATACCGGAGTTTTGTTTTATCAGATGCATTTGAATCAAAATAATTTCTTGAATAACTACGATATGAAGAATATTGTTTATGAGAACTGTATAGCAATTAATTTACTTAATGCTGGCTATGGATTGTATTATTATCAGTCTGAAGGGAAGGCTGAGATAAGTTTTGTTATTCAAACAAGAGCAGGAAGAATAATACCCATTGAACTTGTGAATAAAAACGTTTCTAAATCAAAAGCTCTTACTTTATTTATGAATAAATTTAATATTAAAGATGCAATAAGAATTACTGAAGATAATTTCAGTGTAAAAAAAGGTGTCAGATATGTACCTATTTATGCATTATTTTGCTTATCTGATACGATTTAAGGAGAAAGTATGAATAAACCAGTTATATTGACAATTTTAGATGGATTTGGATTAAAGGATGAAGAATATGGAAATGCAATCCGTCATGCTAAAATTCCAAACTTTACTTATTTGTGGAATAATTATCCACATTCTAAATTAGTGGCAAGTGGAGAAAAGGTTGGATTACCTCATGGGCAGATGGGAAATAGTGAAGTAGGACATATGAATATAGGTGCAGGTAGGCTTGTTTACCAACCACTTGAGCTAATTAACAGTAAGATTAAAGATAAAACATATGAAAATAATGAAGAAATTTTAAAACTTTTTGAGCATGTCAAAAAGAATAATTCAACACTTCACTTATTAGGACTTCTTAGTGATGGTGGTGTTCATTCTCATATTAATCATTTATTTGCGTTAATGGATTTGTGCAAAAAAGAGAAAATTGATAAAGTTTATTATCATGTTTTCTTAGATGGAAGAGATACTTTGCCAGATAGTGCAATGAAGTATTTAAAGGAATTAAATGCTAAAATCAACGAAATTAACCTTGGCAGTATTGCTACTATAACAGGTAGATTTTACGCAATGGATCGTGATAATAGATGGGATAGAATAGAACTTGCTTATAATAATATTGTAAAAGGAACAGGAACAAAGTATGATAACTTTGAAGATGCTATTAATGATAGTTATAATGCTGGAGTTTATGATGAATTTGTTAAACCAATTTTGTTAGATGAAAATGGTTTAATTAAAGAAAATGATGGCTTATTAGTATTTAATTATCGACCAGATAGATTAAGAGAAATTTTTAGTGCTTTGACAAATCCTAATTTTGCTGGATTTCAAAGAGAATTCATTAATAACCTACGTTTAGTAACTATGATGCCAGTTAGTGATGAAGTTATATGTACTAATGCATTTAAATTAGATGATTTATCAAATACTTTTGGTGAATATATTAGTGGGTTGGGTTATACTCAATTAAGAATTGCTGAAACTGAAAAATATGCACATGTTACTTATTTCTTTGATGGAGGAGTTGAAAAAGATTTAAAAGGATGTAAAAGAATTTTAATTCCTTCTCCTAAAGTAGCAACTTATGATATGCAACCAGAAATGAGTGCTAAGGAAATAACTGATACATTATTAGAAGAAATAGATAAATTTGATGTAGTGATATTAAATTTTGCTAATTGTGATATGGTAGGACATACAGGAGTGTTTGATGCAGCAGTTAAAGCCGTTGAGACTGTTGATTTTAACTTGGGTAGAATATATAAAAAAGTAAAAGAACTAGGCGGTACCCTATTAGTAACTGCTGACCATGGAAATTGTGAAGAAATGTTAGACAAAGATGGCAACAAATTAACAGCACATACAACTAATTTAGTTCCGTTTATCATTTGTGATAATGAATACACTGTAAAGGATGGTAAGTTAGGCGATATAGCTCCTACAATGCTTACTATTATGAAAGAGAAAATACCAGAAGAAATGACTGGAAATATTTTAATAGAAATAACTAAAAAACTATAAAATAAATATAGTTTTTTTATTGATGTATACGAAAGTTTGTTCTATAATTGGTTATAGGTGATATTATGAATAATAAACGGATTATTTTTCATATAGATGTTAACAATGCTTTTTTGTCATGGACTGCTGTTAAACTTTTATCTGAAGGGTATACTACCGATATTCGAACAATACCTTCAGTTATTGGTGGGGATGAATCAAAACGACATGGCATAGTTTTAGCAAAATCACCTATAGCAAAGAAATACGGAATAAAGACAGCTGAAACTTTATATAGTGCTAGAAAAAAATGTAGAACTCTTCAAATATTTGAACCTGATTATAGTTATTATAAAAGCTGTTCAAAAAAATTATTTAAGTATTTAGAAAAATATTCTCCAGATATGGAACAAATATCAGTGGATGAATGCTTTTTAGATATGAGCAATACTAATTATTTATATAATAATTTAGTTGATTTAGCTTATAAAATTAAAAATGAAATAAGAGATAAATTTGGTTTTACGGTTAATATCGGTGTAGCAAACAGCAAAGTTTGTGCTAAAATGGCATCTGATTTTGAGAAACCGGATAAGGTACATACGTTATTTGAGTATGAAGTAAAAGATAAAATGTGGCCTCTAAAAGTAGGGGAATTATATATGGTAGGTAAAAAGTCTAGTGAAAAGTTAGAATTATTGGGAATAAAAACGATCGGAGAATTAGCAAATGCTAATATAGATTTTCTAAAAAAGCATTTTAAAAGTTTGGCTACTATGATGTGGGAATATGCTAACGGGATAGATAACTCTAAAGTGGTTAATGAATATGAAGGAAGTAAATGTATAAGTGTTTCTGAAACTTTTGAAGTCGATGTAGATAATGTCAAACGATTGAAAGATACTCTGTTAAAACAGACAGAAAAAGTATCAAAGCAGTTAAGAAAGCAAGGAGTTTATGCATCTACTATAGCAATTACAATACGTACTTATGATTTTAAAAATTTTTCCAAACAGGTTAAATTAAACAATCCAACTGATATTACTAGTGAAATATATAATCATATTATTGCTTTATTTGAATCCTTTTGGGATGGCACTAAAATAAGAAATTTAGGGGTCAGGTTAAGTAATTTTACTTCTAGTTGTGATAGACAGTTGTCGCTTTTTGAATCATATAATGAAAAAGATCATAAGTTTCAAAAAACAATTGATAATATTAATGATAGATTTGGTAATAATGTAATTATGCCAGCTAGTTTATTTAAAAAAGAAGATAAAGATAACTAATATGTTGTATACTAAAAGTAGGTGATGTTATGAGTATAACTAATGAGAATATAAATGATTTTATTAATAAATATATATCTGACGTGGATAATTTGAGTACAAAATATAATTATTCTAACAATATAAGGCATGTTTTATATTTGATAGTGCCAGCTTTTATTATTAAATATGGACTAAAAGAAGAAAGAAAAATATTAAAGTGTTTTGATGAAGTCCCAGTTTATATAAGTGGTATAGAAGATAAAAGATTTACTGCATATTTTAATAGGAGTCTTCATTTAAAAGAGGAAAATGGTATAAATAAGTATTTTTCTACAAAACAAATAGTTATAAATAATTATGATAATATTGGCTTGGTTGAATTAATAGATAACTTAGTTCATGAATTTAATCATGCAGTTAACTCAATTGAAAATGAGATTAGATGGGATGATAAGCAAGTATCATTACGTACTGGTTTAAGTTATATTAATTTTGATAAGTTTGATATTGATAAAGTCAATTCTAGGAGCAAGGATATAGTACTTGAGGAAATAATTAATACTAAACAAACTGAAGATATTATCAATATTATTAACTCTTTCAATAATTATTCGATTACTAATCAGGAATTTGTTAATACTTTATATTCTTTGAAACATGATATAAAAGGTAGTGAATATAAATCGGATGCTTATTACTTCCAGTCTTATATTTGTAAAGAATTAATGAAAAATAAAACTTTTATTCCAACGATCGAAAACTTAAGGCTGAATGGTAATGTAGATGACATAGAATCTTGGTTTGATAATATTACTGGAGTTAATAATAGTTATAGAAAACTAGTTACTTTATTAGATGAAATTCTAAGAGAAGATGCTAATCTTAGTAAAGTTAAGTTTTTTAAAAAGTATAGAATAAATAAAATTTTAGAGAAAAGTAGAGAAGTGTTGAATATAATTAGTATTTTTGAAAAAAATTGTATATATAAATAAAAAGACAGGTTATACACCAGTAGTATCAAACTCTGGTATAAAACTTGTCTTTTGTGTTCCACCTTCTTGCATAAATCCGTTTTTAATTCCTATATCAATTGCATAATCAATTAATGAGGTGTATTCTTCATCATTTATTGTACGATTAATTTCGGGATATTTTTGAATATTATTGGTTGGTGTATATTGGTTCATAATACTAATAAAGATATCGTCATTATAATTTTCCACAAGATAGTGGATAATTTTTTTAGAGTCTTCTAATAATCCTGGTAACATCATATGCCTTACTACCGTTCCTTTTACTAATAAACCTTCACCGTTAAAAATTGGTTTTCCTGTTTGACTAATCATTTCGGCAATACTTTTACTTGCATATTCAAAATAGTTAGGACATTTAGAATATTTTATAGCATATCTATCGTCAAAATATTTAAAGTCTGGCAAATATATATCAATATATCCCTTAAGCAATTTAATTGTTTCAACTTTTTCATATCCACTGCTATTGTATACGATTGGTAAGTTAAGACCTTTTTCTTTAGCTTGAGTAATTGCTTCTATTATTTGAGGGATAAAATGGGTAGGGGTTACTAAATTAATGTTGTTAGCACCTTTACTTTGTAATTCTAGAAAAATTTCACTCAAGCGTTCAGGTGTTATTTTTTTTCCAAAGTTATTGGTAGAAATTTGAAAATTTTGACAAAATACACATTTTAAATTGCATCCAGAAAAGAAAACGGTACCTGATCCTTTTTCTCCAGAAATGATTGGTTCTTCCCAAAAGTGAAGAGCAGCTCTTGCAACCATTAAATCTTTTCCCATTCTGCAAAAACCCAATTCATTATTATTTCTATTTACTCCACAATTTCGTGGGCAAAGCATACATTTATTTAATAATTCATTCATTTTTTCACATCCAAAAATATTATAGCATATTATGTATAGATAATTAGTTAAAATAATTGTTGACTTCATAAAAAGATAATGATATATTATTGATGCTGATTAATTTTAGGTTTTGCTTTGGGCAAAACTTATATTTAAGATGAAAAATGATACACCTGGCGATGTGTAAGGAAAGGAGATTGAATTTATGCCTACAGTTAACCAATTAGTGAGAAAGAGCAGAAGCGATAAGACTAGAAAAAGTAAATCACCTGTTTTAGGAATTGGATTAAACAGTATTCAAAAGAAACAAACTGATCAAAAATCACCTCAAAAACGTGGAGTATGTACTCGTGTTGGAACTATGACACCTAAGAAACCAAACTCAGCACTTCGTAAATATGCCCGTGTACGTTTAAGTAATGGTATGGAAGTAACTTGTTATATTCCAGGTATTGGTCATAATTTACAAGAACATAGCGTTGTATTAATACGTGGTGGACGTGTAAAAGACTTGATCGGTGTACGTTATCACATTATTCGTGGTACTTTAGATACTGCTGGAGTTAAAGACAGAAAACAAGGACGTAGTAAATACGGAGCTAAAAGAGAAAAAAAATCTAAATAATAGATTATCATAATCGAAGGGAGGACATAAAAATGCGTAAAAGACGTGCGGTAAAAAGAGACGTTTTACCAGATCCAATATATAAATCAAAAGTAGTTACAAAACTAATTAATGCAATTATGTTAGATGGTAAAAAAGGAATTGCTCAAACAATCCTTTATGAAGCATTTGATATAGTTAAAGAGAAAACTGGTCAAGAACCAATGGAAGTTTTCAATAAAGCAATGGAAAACATTAAACCAGCACTAGAAGTTAAATCTCGTAGAGTTGGTGGATCAAACTACCAAGTACCAATAGAAGTAACACCTGCTAGAAGCCAAGCATTAGGAATTCGTTGGTTAGTAAATTACTCTAGAGCTAGAGGCGGAAAAGGAATGGCTGAAAATTTAGCAGCTGAAATCATTGATGCATCTAATGGTACAGGTGCAGCTGTTAAGAAACGTGAAGATACTCATAGAATGGCAGAAGCTAATAAAGCATTTGCTCATTATCGTTGGTAGGAAGGGGTTAACATGGCAAGAGAAACAGCTTTAAATAAAACAAGAAACCTAGGAATAATGGCACATATCGATGCAGGTAAAACTACTTGTACAGAACGTGTATTATTTCATACTAAGAAAATCCATAAAATTGGTGAAACTCATGATGGAGCTTCACAAATGGACTGGATGGAACAAGAGCAAGAACGTGGTATAACTATCACTTCTGCTGCTACTACAGCATTCTGGAAAGGATATCGTTTTAATATCATCGATACTCCAGGACACGTAGACTTCACAATCGAAGTTAGTCGTAGTTTAAGAGTACTAGATGGTGCTGTAGCTTTAATTGATGCTCAAGCTGGTGTTGAACCACAAACTGAAACAGTATGGCGTCAAGCAACTGAATTTAAAGTTCCAAGAATTATTTTTGCTAATAAGATGGACAAAATGGGAGCTGACTTCGAGTATAGTTTAAAATCAATTGATTCTAGACTTGGAGTTAATGCTAAACCTATTGAATGGCCTATCGGAGCTGAAGATAATTTTAACGGAATTATTGATTTAGTTACAATGAAAGCTTACCAATATGATGGTAAACAAGAAGAAGAACCAGTAGAAATTGAAATTCCTGCTGAGTTAAAAGATTTAGCTGAAGAAAAACATGCTGAATTAATTGAAGCAGTTGCTGAATTTGATGATGAAATGATGGAAGCATACCTTGAAGGTAATGATATTTCTGTTGAACAAATCAAAAAAGCAATAAGAAAAGGAACACTTGAAGTTAAGTTCTTCCCAGTAATGTGTGGAACTGCTTTAGGTAATAAAGGTATCAAATTATTACTAGATGCTGTTATTGATTATTTACCAGCTCCTACAGATGTAGAATCTATTAAAGGAACTGACTTAAATGGTAATGAAGCAGTAAGACATCCTAGTGATAGTGAACCATTTAGTGCGTTAGCATTTAAAGTTATGACAGACCCATTCGTTGGACGTTTAACTTTCTTTAGAGTATACTCTGGGCATTTAAGTAGTGGATCTTATATTTTGAACTCTACTAAAGATACAAAAGAAAGAATTGGTCGTATCTTACAAATGCATGCTAATAACAGAACTGAAATTTCTGAAGTATTTACAGGAGATATTGCTGCAGCAGTAGGATTAAAAAATACTACTACTGGTGATACACTTTGTGATGAAAAGAAACCAGTTATCCTTGAATCAATGGAATTCCCAGAACCAGTTATCCAATTAGCTGTTGAGCCAAAAT
>OIYG01000416.1_pt1 | contig 42629 bp, 70 predicted proteins | sample 1587861 | NCBI WGS metagenome assembly OIYG01 (sample SAMN03283272) | human gut metagenome | biome: human-associated habitat; material: feces | host: Homo sapiens | place: Peru | collected 2012
GTCAGCTCCTCGGCCGTCAGGCCGTCCGGGAAGTATCTCAGGTACTCGAGTATCACCTGCCGCCGCGTCTGCGTCTCCGGGGCGACCTTTTCCAGCCCCTCGCGCCGTGTCTCGGCGGTGATCATCTCGCCACCTCGCGGGAGATGCCTATGATCTCAAGCAGCATATCGGCCGCGTCGTTGGTGACGAGATAGTGCTCGTTTATGTACCACTGGATGCACGACAGCTCGTCGTGCATGAGTCCTTCGTCGACTTTAAGTGCGATCTCGCCGGGGTAAATCTCCTCGCCGCACATTGCGCAGTACGCGACCGGCGCGACGTCCTGTTTATCCTCAAGCACTTGCATACCCTCCAATTCTCTGGTAAAATAGAGGTGGTCAAAGCCTAGACAGCAAGACCACGCACGTCGGCACGAGCACCAAAAGTGCCAGCCATTGCAGCCAAACCAGACGTTCCACCATCTGCAGCTGCTTTCGTGCGACCCGGAGCGACGCTCTCAACTCGCGCTCCGCCTCTTCGTTCCCCTGCGTCACAACGGCGCAGGGGATTCTTTTTTTCTCCATTTCTGCTCCCTCCTGTTAAAACTATGAAATATCAGTAATTCTATTATTTTTCTTGTATAATCCTTGATTCCCACCAAAAACGTACTATACTGGAAGCAGCAAACAACGAAAGGCGATGACGTGGTCAGCTTTGTTTTACGACATCAAAGGGTGCAATCCCACAAAGGGAGCAGATCGTCATAAACGCGTCTGCGGTCAGCCGCTGTCTGCCGCTCAGCATATAACTAAGGCAGCACGCGCTTATCCCAGCACGTTCCGCGATCCAGCACTGCTTGATACCGGCCGCATTGATCCCTGCTTTAAGGCAGTCGAGGTCGACTTTCACGTTCGATTCCCCCTTTCAAAAATTACTGGTCAGCATCCTATCTGGAAGGAGGTGCCGAAATGAGCCCGCTTGAGAAAATGGCTTTTGAGTCTGCCAAGGAAATCGTTGTCGCCAGAATGGCGAACACGAGCGTTACGCCAAACAAGGACGGCGGCAAATGGGTCGCAGACTTTTTCGAAGAAGTCTACAACAGACTCGCCGAGATCGTGAACCGCGCTTAACCGCGCCGGTTCTCAATAATCGCCATCGCAACCGCCGCCAGAGCTTCCGCCTCTGCGGCGGTTGTCGCTTCCTTCGCCCACTTCTCGGCGAACTCCATGAGGATTGCTTCGAGCTTTTCGCTGTACATGTCATTTCCCTCCATTCACGATTGCTCGGGCAACGTCGCCCGAAAAATACTTGGCCGGGCTTCCCAGCCGTTCCACGCCGTTTGCTTTTGCCCATCTGCTGGCCGTCTCCCGGCGGCATCCGAGCACCCGTGCCAGCGCGACACCGTCCAGCAAGATTCCTTCCTGCGCGATGATGGCTTTCTCGATCTCCTTGGCGCGTGCCATTGCCCCACCCCTCACTTTCTCATGTCCGCCTCCGTGACGCCGAAATACGCAGCCAGCGCGGTAACGTGTCGCGGGTGCGGTGTTACGCCCTTCTGCTTCCAGTTCTTGATGGACGTCTGCGTTACGCCGATCTCTTTTGCGATTCGGTAGTTCGTCACCCCGCGGCTTTTCTGGTATTTTGCGAGGTTTTCGGCAACACTCATTTGCTCAACCCCCTTTATAATGGATTTTTCCAGCGTGGGATATTGACAACAGTTTGCCCGTGTGGTAGTCTAAAATTGCTACAAGATAGAGTATCTACAACGCCACATCGCGGGGTTCGCCGCTAAGTGGTGGGCTTTGCTATTGCCGTTTACGCGTACTATAATACTCTATTTTAGGGCATTGGTCAATGGATAATAGGGTATAATCATGTACGAAAATAGAGGTGCGTTTTTATGGGATTCGCCAAAAATTTAGCGTACTGCATGGAACGTCGGGGGTACTCAGCGTACCGCCTCGCGCAAATACTTGATGTAAATAATCAGAGCGTTTTAAATTGGGCATCCGGTGAAAGCATGCCGCATACCAAGAACCGTAAAAAAATCGCAGAGCACTTCGGTATCACGCTCGAAGCGCTCGACGGCGACGCTCTCCCGGAGCTGCCGCCAACGGGTGCAAAAAAAGAACCGCCCGCCGAGGTCGGCGAGCAGTTCAGCCCATTGGATTCAAGATGGTTCTCCCTCACGGACGAGGAGAAATTGCAGGCATGGGAGTATATCGTGCAGCTGAGGGCAAAAAAGCAGGAAGAAGGTTAATCTATGGAAATCCCGAGCTTTTCTGAGTTTTCAAATCAATTCGACTTTGACAAATTTTCTTATGACCTTTCTCAGTCCGGGCGAATTTCGGCGCTTGACGGGAGCGATATATTTACGCACGAGCAGTTTGAAACAATCGTCTCCATTTTCGCCACGATTTCGATTTCTATTTTCACTCAGTATCACAACTGGCTTCGCGAAGAGCTTCGCGAAAAACATCAACCATAACATTCAAAGGATCGTATTCGCGCCCGCAATTACAGCCGTTTCCGCGCTCGCTGCCATTGCAGCGGCAGTCCTTTCCCTCGTGGCTATCTATCACTGACGGATGCGGGTTGACGGACAGGTCAATTCGGACGGGAACGCACTTGCCGCAGAAGCAGCGGAAAACGCCCGATTTGTCCCGGCCGCAATGGCTCCCTACTACGTGGTATGCCCACAGGTATTCCGGCGTGTCCTCTTTGTGGGATTCAAGCGCATCCGCAACTGCGCCCCGTACCATTTTCGCGGGGTCACGAAGATGCTCGCGGCGCTCCTTCCGCATCCAGAGCAGCGTGGAGACGACAGAAAGCGTCGTCCCGACGGCGGCTAAAATCACAGCGGCCAATGCAAGCGGCGTCGTCTGAGTCATGATGATCTCCTTTCACTCGTCACAAACTTTTGTTCCATTATAGCACACATCCCGCCGCGCAATCAACGTGTCTATGTAGCGCGAAAGCGCGGCCAGCTCATCCGGGGTCAGCTCCTTTGATAAAGCAATCATCTTTAGATCAAGTTCGTTCACGTTCTCTGGTCGCTCCTTTCGTTAGCGCTTTTATTTATCTACGGTTTACCACTTTCTGACTGTTTTGTCAATAGCTTAAACAACATTTCTTATTTTATCAGTCATTATGTCCAATAGAACGGACATATCAAAACAAATGTTTGCTTTTGGAGGCGTTACTATGGCGGAGAAAAAGTACCAGTATGTGCGAAAGACGTTTTCCTTTGACGGCAGGCGCTACGAGGTCTATGGAAAAACCGAGGAAGAGGCCATCGAGAAGAAGATCGAGATGCGGAAAAAGCTCGAGGAAGGCGCTGCCGCCGAGAGCAAAAACGCCACGGTTGACCAATGGTACACCCGCTGGAAATCGTTGTACAAGGACGAGCAGGGAATCACCGAGAAGAGCCTGAAAATGTACGACGAGAAGTACAATAACTATATCAAGCCCGCCATCGGCAGAAAGAAAATCGCAAGCGTCACCGAGATGCATTTACAAGCCATCATGAACGAGACGGCCGGCATGTCAAAGTCCACCGCGCTAAAAGTGCGGATGGTGTTAAAGCAAATGTTCCACAAAGCGTACAGGACGCACTTGATCCCGTTCGATCCGTCGGAGGACTTGACGGTCGCAAAGTCCGCGACAGTGGGGAAGCGGAGGTCGCTGACAAATCGGGAGCGTGCGCTTTTCTTGATGGTCGCGCCCAAAATCCCATGCGGCGAAATCCTACTAGCGATGTACTATACAGGGATGCGGCCGGGCGAGCTGCGCGCTCTGACGTGGGACGACGTTGACCTTGATGAAGGAGAAATCTCCGTCAACAAAGCAATCGAGAGCGGGACGAAAGGCACCGTAAAGGCGACCAAAACCGCCGCGGGCGTTCGCTTCGTCCCGATCCGGCCGAAGCTCGACGCGATCCTGCGCAAGATGGAACGGTCGCCGGACGACAACCTTGTTTTCCACAATGCGCACGGCGGGCAGCACACAACTGCGTCGTTCAATCGCCTCTGGAAGCGGACGCTCCGGTGGATGGATATTGCCAACGGAGCAAAGGTTTACCGCAATCAGATCGTCGAGTCAACGCTTGCAGACGACCTGGTCCCGTACTGCCTCCGGCACACGTTCTGCACAGACCTCGAAGCCGCCGACGTGCCGATAAACGTCGCAAAGTCGCTGATGGGGCATTCCAGCATACAGGTCACGGCAAACACCTACACGCATTCTTCAAAAGAGACGCTCCGAAAAAACATCGGCCTGCTGGAAGCTGGTTCTGACGATCCAGAAGGCGAGTGTGGGAAATGACGTGGGAAATTTATTTTCCAGTTCCAAAATCCTTAGTGTTTATGCAGGTTTTGCCCGTGCGAAGCCCCTGTCTCTGACTCCGTTTGCGGGGGTTCGAATCCCTCATCCCCTGCCAAGAAAAAACCCGTCGAAAAAGCCAAAAAACCTAGTGTTTTAGGGCATTTCGGCGGGTTTTTTATTGCAATCTGCAAAAAATAATTTCCAGCCATAAGTACAAAATGTGACATATCGTGACTATCAGGTGTGGGAAAAAGTGTGGGAAATTTGACGCGGCTTGCAGGGCATGATATAATACAAGTGTTCCAAACCTCCAACCATTGGTTTTTCACATCTCCATTTGTTGCCCCTCTTTCATCCTTTCATTCGCAAAGTAAGCGCGCCGCCCATGCCATAGGGGCGGCGCGCTTGCGTTATATCGCGGCAATTTTACGCATCACGCTGGCATACACTCTGGGGTTTGCGACACTCAGGGTGTCCATCAGCTCGTCCATGACAGCCAAGAGCTTGTCATAGTCCTTGCCGGAGGCGGCAGCCATAAAGTCGCTTCCGCTTGAGACGGGGCCAGCGTCATACGAGTACGCTTCCGTGCGGCGTGGTGTCTCGCTGATCCTGTCGCGGATAATATACAGGTCAGCAAGCTTTGCGCAGCTTGAAAAGGTCGTTTCCTTGCTTTCCAGCTCTCCAATCGCGCGGTCGATCTCTTTTCGGTCGATCATGGGGCAATGCCCCCTTTCAGCCGTTTTCGATCTGCTCGCGGCAGCGGCGGATTGCGTCGCGCTCTTTGTCGGTGCTTGCGTCGCGCTCCATGCGGTCAAGGTAGTCAAGCATCTGCTCCCTACCATCGCCGCGGCTGTACATCACGCGGCCGTCCCGATAGCGGTTGTCCCGGCTGTAGTGGCCGCGCACATAGTGCGTGCCGCGCCGTCCGGCGTAGCTGCTGCCACGATCATACCCGTCATCGCTGTACCCGCCGTCGAGCATCTCGATTTTGTCGATGTTTTTGACCGTGTCGGTCAGCTTATGCACGGTGTCAAGATCACCGGCGCTCATTTCGCCCTTGCGCGCGATCTCATCAAGCTCCTCGCAGAGCATATCCCGCAGGGTATACATAGCTTCCATGCTCATTTTTCTTTCCTCCTTACGCTTCGCGCTCTGCGATCATGTTCGCGTTGGACACCGTGATCGCCTGCGTGCTTGTGTTTCTCGCCGCCACGGTTACGCAGCAGCCGCGCGGCACTTCCACAAACGCCGCGACATAGACGTTAAACAGGTTTTCCACCGCAGCGGGCGTGACGACGGCCGTCGCGCTCGTCAGCGGCTCCCCGTTGATCGCCAGCGCGATAGAGATTGCTTCCACCGTGCCGCCGGTCGGGATGGAAACATTCGCGCCGAAAGAGACTTTGTAGCGCGCCTTGCACTGCTGAGTGAGGCCACGGAGCGTGACAAGCCCGGCTCCCTCTCTGTGGACGATGCACGCTTTCCCGGCGACGGCCGTTTCGGTCAGCGGGACGTTCTGGCCCGCTGCGACGGTCTGCGCGGCAGATGATGTAAATTCAGCCATGATCCTCGTCTCCTTTCGATTTAACGGGCGCGGGCGAATACCCCAATCCAGAAATACCGTTGTATTTTCTCATTGTTTCCTCGAAGGTCGGCGTGTTCAGCTCTCGCAGGGTCTTCATCATCCCGCAATACGTGCTCAGATCCATCATGCTTAACTTTTTCTTGTCGATGGTGGCAAGATAGTCCGTTAAATCCTGCGTCAGTTCTTTCAGGGTTGCCATATCGTTTTTCTCCTTCCAAATAAAGCGGCGAGGCAATGCCCCGCCGCTTGTGTTAGTTTCGGCTCGGGGCCGACCATTTTGCCGGTGTCGGCAAAAAGCTATCTCTATGGATTTTTCAGGCCGTGCAGCAGCCGTAAGCCGCCGTACCCGCCCACGGGTTGCATGACTGGTAAGCCGGAATCGGTGTCGGGCGAAGCGTGCTCACAAGGTACGTGTTCTGCGCTGCCTGGCTCGCCGCCAGCTGCGCCGCGAAGAGCTGCTGGTTCTGCTCGGCGATCTTCGCGTCCTTCGCCTCGATGCGCTGCGCGGTCAGGGCGTCAAGGATGGCGCGCGTGTTGCTGTTCTGGTTTTCGATCAGATCGCGCGTGCCGGTCTGCATGAGATTGCGCGTCTCGCAGCTCTGGGTCGCAAGGTTGTAATTCACGCCCTGAATCGCCTCGCGCGTCTCGCAGCAGCAGTTCTGCGACTGCATCTGCATCGCGGTCAGCTGCTGCATGAGCGCCGCCTGCTGGTTGCTGCGGGACAGCTCGGCCTGTGCAAAGCCGTTTGCCATTGTCATGTTGGTGCCGTTGACAAGCTGCGCCTGCTGGTAAAATCCGTCGCAAAGGCCTTGATTTACACTGTCGATCTTGCGCTCGACATTGGCAAAATCAGAGGTCAGCACGTAGCCATCTACGACGCCGCCGGAGTTGCCGTTGCCGAAGCCGTTTCCGCCCCAGTTGCCGCCCCAGCCGCAGAACACGAAGAGGAAAAGAATAATAATCCACCACGCGCCACCGTCTCCGCCAAAGCCAAAGCCTCCGTTGTTGTTTGTGACCGCCGCAATGTCAGCGGGGGTCATTTCGCTGGTTGTAAGACTCATTTTGTTGTCTCCTCTCGTTTATTATCAAAATGCGGCCGCATCCTGATTACTTCATAAGGCGTTGAAAAGCCGTCGCTGCCTGTTGCAGCTGGTTTAGCTGCTGCTGCGAGATCTTCCCGCTCCGTACGAGCTTTTCTACCTCCGCTTTCGGGTCGCCCTGGAAACTCTGCTGGAACTGCCGGAACTGCTGCATCATCTGCTGGAAATTGCCCATGGGGCCGGGCAGCTTTCCACCGCCAAGTGCCTGAAAAAGCGGGTTAGCCATCCTGCTCCGCCTCCTTCGCGTTCTTCTTTGCCGGTTTCGCCGTCATGGCCTCAAATTTCGCCGCCAGCGCGTCAAACTCCTGCCGTGTCACATACTCGGTGGCAGGAACGGCTGAGGGCGCGGTGGGCGGCTTTTGCGTGCGCTCCGTGTAGTCGATGATACGCATCGACGGCATTCCGGAGTTGTCGCACGACTTGATGTAGATCGTCGGGTTCTCGCTGTCCCACAGCGCAACAGTGTTGCCCGGAGCGACCATATAGCTCTTGGCTCCTGTCTCGCCTTGGATCCAGATCATGCCGGTCTGTGGTGCCTGCGTCGGCTGCTGCCGAAGCTGCGCAAGGTTGTCCGGCATCGGAGCCGGAAAATACGGGTTCTGGTAACCTCCATAGTACGGGTACGCCATTTAGCTCATCCTTTCCCAGTAATAAATTGCTGTTTCGTTCCCACTGTCCCATGTGTCGTAGTAGTTCCCATTCTCAGCCGCCACTACATGGGATTGCAGCGCGATTACATACGGCCCGCCCTGATGGTCCCGCACAAAGTCAGAGACGGTGTAGCACTCCGGGCAGGAGTCAGGCAAAGCACGTCGCCGGAAGCCCTTGCGCTTTAGGTACGCGCCCAACACAGCGTTTGCACTCGGCATGTCGCAAAACTCCATGCCTACCACACACAGGCCGACATACGTCTCGTCCCACGTCTGGCCGAGCGCCTTAGAGATTGCCCGGACAGTGCAGTCGCCTACCCTCGCCGCCGTGGGATTTGCGTTGTACGCGCAGAACATCACGCGACCTCGGCGCAGGACTCGCAGATCATCACAATGTGGTCTAAAAGTTCAGGGCTTGCGCCAAAAAGTGATACGATCGCCGCCGCGTCGTCTGGCGGTATGTTCGCCGCGACAAGCCGGTCGAAGTAATTCATTTCCTTCATCCCCTTTTATTTACATTTATAGCGTAACAAAAAAAGACCCGCCGCATGGCCAAAGTAAGGCCAAACGACGGGCAAAAAGTAAAGCGCCGTCTGATTATTCAGACGGCGCTTTACTCCGGATGGAGTGCAATATGTTTTTGACGGTTCCGCGGCTGACGTACATTTCGGCGGCGATGTCCTCGATTTGCCAGCCTCTTTTGTAGTATAGTCTAAAAACCTTCCTTTCGCGGTCGGAGAGATACGGGCACGATTCCATGCGCCGCAGCTCCGACACAGTGTACCGGTATTTCATTCGATGCCCTCCGAGGGCGGTCAGCGTTCCAAACCTCCCGCCCGGTTATTTTTTTAGATACTTCGCGCTCGCGTACCCCGTCTTGCCGCTCTTGGTTTGGACGTAGTACCACACCGCGCCGCTCTCAACCTCTTTGCAGTAGTACCCGTACCACGTCACGGTCTGGCCTTTGGCAACAGTCTCCTGCACCGCACCGTCGATTGGGAGCCTCCTCACGTTCAGTCCGGTTTTCGCGGTAACAGTCAGCTTCACGCCCGTCCCGCAGCCGGATTCCCGCTGCATCGGCTCAACACGGGATTTCGCGGCCTTTTTCGTCAGGCGGTTGCCCGTTCCGTTCTTGACCCAGATTCCGAGCTTGCCACGCACTTTCCGTCCCTGCTCGTACAGTTTGGTTGGCGTCACGACCGCCGTCGAGCCGCCGCCGTCGAAGTTGACGGCGGTTTTATACCCCAGCGCGATAATGCCGGAGGCAAACTGCTCGAGCGTCACGCCGCTTTTCGACGTCGCCCAGACGATGGCGCAGCGCTTGTCGTTCCACGCGAAAGCGGTTCTTGCTCTTGAGCCGGTCAGCCCGGCCGGGGCAATGTCAAACGCCTTTTTACCGTCTCGCACGAGGATAGGATAAGCCCCGAGCCAGTCTGCCGCGCCGACGTTGTTCATGTAGCTCAGGACGGGTTCTTTGCCCATTCTGAGTGCAACACCGAGCGTCTGCGGCACGTACTGCGCCTTGCCGTTATGGACAACACCCGAGGCAGGCGCGAAGGTTTTCATATTGAAAAGCTCCGCGTTGCAGATCACGTCCGGTGTCCTGCCGTTCCATGTCTTTCTCTGCGCCGCCGCCGTGACCGTCTCGCCCTTTCCCACCATGGGAATATAGCCGATGTGGTCGATGTTCTTCAGCGGCACGCTGTACTCTTCGATTTTCACCGCATCCTCCTTCCCAGCAATGGCGCAGGCGATGGCGCAGCAGATGCCGCCGACATTGCCGCGCCACAGCTCCATGTCGTCCGCGTCGTCCAAAAAGCAGATTTCCAGGAGATTCGCCTTGACACCCGCCCGCGCCGCCGTGTTGATGACGGCCAGGTTCCCCGATTTTACAGACCGGCGCGTAAAACCACACTTTGAAACGGCGTCGAGGATTTTGTACTCAAACCCCGATTTTTCGCCCGCTGACGGGTAAAAAATTTCGACGCCGGTCGTTTCACCGTCGCCGCTTAAATCGTTCGCGCCCGCGTTAAAATGGAGCTCAAGGACGTAGTCGTAGTCTGTAAAGTTCGCCCGCTTTTTGAGCTGGCCGTTCTGGTAGTCGTAGTACGCGTTCCGGGCCGGGTCGTACTGGTCGGCCGTCGCGTACATATTCAGCTCGTCGCAGACATAGTCCGACGCGATCCGCGTCTGCTCCGCCTCCTTGTACTGCGTCCCGCCGATCTGCGCCACGGCGCCGGGATCGCCCGCGCCGTGTCCGGCGATGATGAGGATTTTCATTCCTTCACCGCCTGAGTCCCGAAGTAGAACGCGATGACCGTCGTGAAGATCGTCATGAACTGCGTCTCGGACAGTCTCCCCATCGCCGCCAGAGCCGCAAAAACGCCGGTCAGCGTGAGTGTCACGAGGCTCTTGACGGTCAGCAGCTTTACAAGCCGATCGATGAGCTTATTCATGGGCAAAATACCGCGCGACGGCGTTGTCCGTCTCCCCGGGCTGCACGCTGTCCTGCAATCTGCGGACGAAGTCGGTGAACTCCTGATACTCTCCCAGCTCCGCGCCGCCCTCGCCGACGTCCCAGCCCATGCGGTTGGCGTACTCGTAGGACGCGTCGCCAATGTCCATGTTCATTTCGTCGCCGATTTTCGCGATCTCGAAGCGGCCTTTGTGGAATCTGTTCTCCGTGTAGTTTCTTTTTTCCATGATATATCCTCCTTAATTCGCCCGTCTGAGGGGCAGTTTGTTTACTTCGCTCATGACGACGTCCGCGTCCCCGTTCCCGCCGAGGCCGTTGTGGTAGCTGTCGTGCATGGCGTTCAGGATTCGGCGGTCGTCAAAGTCGATTTCTCCCGCCTCGATGTACTTCTGGCCGAGATACCGGATGCGGTCGAGCATCACGATCTTTTGCGATTCGCACAGGGCAAGGATCTTCGCGTCGCGCGTTTTCTCCGCCTCCGCGCGATTTTTCTCATGTTTCTCGCGCCGTTTGAGCGCGGCGGCGGCAAAGGCGCACACGATAGATGCCGTCGCCGTGATCGCCGCGCAGATTATGTCTCCCATGGTCGGCTCCTTACAAGTGGATTGTTCCAAGCCCCCTTGCTTTTACTTCACATTTCTGCTATATTTTAGTCAGATTGTGAAGTTTGGCGCGGCGTCCCGTTTTGGGGCGTCGCGTCGCTTTTTTACACCAACGTGCCGCCGTACTCGCTCGGAACGAGGTCGGGCAGGCCGCAGTCGTTAATCAGCACGTCCGCGACCTGTGCTTTCAGTTTCTCCGGCACGTCGGAAAACTCCCACGCGCCGCCGGTTTTGGGGTTCTTCGCACCCATACAAATTTTGCTGGCATAGAGCATCGCCATCATTACATAGTCTCCCTTCAATAAAATATATACACTTAACGCCAGATCGGCGAGAGTGTCACGCATAGACCACATCGGCCATTTCGAGGATGCAGTCTTCCAAAAAGGTCTGCTGCTCGGATTGAAGTTTGAGTTGGGCTTTGAGTTTGGTGTTTTCCGCGGCGAGGGCTTCAGCGTCGGCCGTCTCCTGCGTCGGTGCGTAGTAGCGGGTGCCGTCGGCGGCTTCGCGCTCAACGTAGCCCTTGCGCGGCGGGAGTGTTGGGCGGGTAATCATGTGGTTGCCTCCTTTGCTTTGATGTAGGCATAGGCGCCGTCGATCGAAACTACCGGTAACTGCGAAAGCGAGAAATTCGCAACCTCCCCTGCGTTGTAGTCGCTGTTTGTCATATCGCGTAGGCCATACCAACCAGTAAAAATGAGTTCGCCGTTCAAAGCCGAAACGGATTTAATGCTCATGTAAGTACCGATGGTTCTATTGTTCCAATCGCCAGTTATATCGGTCGTATAATATACATACGAGCTACGCACCGGGAGCTGGGATGAGAAAGAATATAGCCCAACAACCCAAAGCCCGGCGATATACGCAATCGTGCTCGCGTAGTCGATCGAACCTGTCAGAATGATGTTTTTTGTAGTCCACGAGCCGGAAATATCTGTTGAATACCAGACGCGCGGGCCAGTGGGGTTCTCCCGGTTAGTCCACCCGCAAGCTACCCACATTCCCCCTCCATACTCAACGTCAACAAGTTGGGTGCCATACGCATCCCCAGTATACGGGACTGTTGTCTGCAACCATGTCCCTGACAAGTTGGAGGAATACAATATTGCCGGTTGATAGGACGTGCTGCCGTTGCCATTGATGGAGTCGCTTGTTGCTGTTACCCAAAGACCATTTCTGTATTTTATAGATGTTGCCGACGCGCTATCGAGGTTGGCAATTACATTTTCTGTCAGGGATGTAGACGGAGAGCCGCCGAACCATATAGTGGGGCGTCCATAAAGCAGACTATCAGCCGACCAATCGGTTCCGTAAGCGGTTGCTCCACCAACAACAAATGTCCCATTCTCCCACGCGAGTGAACGCACACAGCCTTTTTTGGAGCTTATCACTTTTTCTGTCCAGTTTCCTGATACAGCCGGGTCGCCTGTGCAATATCGGATGGCGGGATAATCCCCTCTTGCGCCGCCAACTACGAAAGTGCCATTTGCATAGATAATACAATATGCGCTCCCAGTTGCTCCCGCTGGGGACGTCTGTACAAGCGCCGAATTAACTGTGGGCAAGTCATCACAAACGAGCACTTGCGCCCTTTCACTGTCTCGACCATTAAGCGCATATACATATTTCCCATTTCCGTATGCTACGCCAACGACGCGAACGGGAGCCGAGCTTGCGGACGAAAATTTTACATATGCGCTATTTCCAGCCCCACCGGAAGTAAATGTATTGATTAGATATGGCTTTAAGCTTGGATAATAGTCCACGTCAACGGATTCACCGTTGCAAAGGAGCCACGAGTCATCGAGGTCTGTTCTTGCCGTTACCTTCATATCACCAACGCGAAAGCGTGAGCCGCTAAGGCGACTTAACGCCTCATCCACCGTCGGGTCTCCCGTCAGCCCGAGTGCAGTTGCGGTGGTGTCCTTGAGTAAGGTGTCCTTGTTGAGCGGTGTGCCTTCCTGCGTCGGGCTGTCGGCGCGTACCATGTCGTATGTGTTGGTCTGCCCGGAGACGGGCGTGAGCGTTACTCGCCCCGGATAACGGGGAACTCTGTCTTTCATATGCTAACCTCCTAAACTTCCCCGGAGTACAGTTCTCCGGCGTAGTACCATACCGCCATCATGTTTGTGATGAGCGCGTCGACGTCGAGCAGGATTCGTTCGATGTCGTTTGCTTCGGCATAGGTCAGTTTTTCCATGTCTGCCGGTGTTTCCGGCGTGTCTGTATACACCACAAGGGCTGCGCGGATTGCGGCAACGTCGGCGAGATACGCGGTAAGCTGCGCGGGCGTGGGGATGTCCGTCACCATCCAGTCGATTTTCGGTGCTACCGTGACAGAATACCCCTGCGTATTCAGCCGCCCCGCAACGTAATTCACTGCCGAGCCGACGCGGTTTAAGTCCGTGGCGTTGTACGCGCCTTTCAGCCCCGCGTTCCACTCCGCTTTCTCTGCGTCGGTCATGCCAGCATCGCCTTTTTGGGCGAGCAACGCGACGCGGTCAACGTCCGCTTGCGTTCGGTCGGTAATGAGCTTCAGCAGGCCGTAGTAAAGCGTAAACTCAAAGTTTGTGCTTGTCCCGGCGCTGTTGATGGCGGTAAGGGCGACGAGGTACGTGTCGTCGCTTGCCCTGTCCGCGATTGCCTGCCATGCCGTACCTACCAGCGTCCATGTGTACGCCTTGCCGTTTACCGTACCAGAGACATACACAATATCGGACGGGAGAGATACGGTGATTTCCTGCGTGCTCATTCGATTGTGACCGAGATGACCATCGTTTTACCTGCGTCAACCGGGTTCGGCGTGATCGTCGCCGATTTGATAACGGGGACGGAGGTATCAAGCGTGACCGTGCGCGTGACCGTGGACACCTTGCCCGCCGCGTCTGTCGCGGTAACAACGATAGTGTTCGAGCCTTCGGTGAGCGTGACCGCCTTGGTAAACGCGCCGCCCGTGCCGACCGTGACTGCGCCCTGATCGACGCCGTTGAGCTTGACCTTGATCGTGACCGGCGACGAGGTCGCGTCGTTCGTCGTACCAGCGACCGTGAGGGACGAGTTGTTTGTGATGAGGTTGTCCACCGGAGCCGTGATGTTGAGCGTCGGCGGCACGGTGTCGACCGTGTACGTCGTGGATTTCTGATTTGCGCTGTTGCCGTCGTGGTCTTTGCAGTCGACCGTGACGGTGTGGGAGCCGTCGCCGAGGGCGGAAGCGGGCGTATACGTCACGCTGTAGCCGTTGGTGATGGCCGTATTGGTCAGCGTCGCCGCAGCGACCGCCGTGCCGTCGAGCTTGACGACAAGCGACGTCAGATCAACGCCGGAGCCTTCCGCCTCGTCCGTGATTGTAAACACGACCGGCTGCTTGTTGTTGGACACATACGCGCCGGAAGACGGGGAGACGATCGTGATAACCGGAGCGACGCGCTCTTTGACGTAGAGCTTTAAGCCGGATACCGTCGACGCATCGGCCGACGCGGTCGTGCCTGCCGTGTTGGTGGCTTCGACCTTGACGTTGTAATACCCGCCGCTCTGGTTATAGGACGTCTTTCCGGGCGCTGTGATCGACGCCTCGTATTTGCCTGTGGACGCGTTGAGCGTCAGGTTATGCCATGTGCCATTTACTTGCGCGCGAACTGTTTTGATTGCCATAATTACACCTCGCCAGCGTAGAGGTCACCGGAATAGTAATAGTACGGTTCAAGGATCTTGACCGTCTCCGTGACCTCTACGGATAATTTAGTTGTGCTGTTGATGTTGACCGGATTCGGGGTGAAAACCGCCGATGTGATCTCAAAAATCTTAACGACGAAGCCCTCGCTTGTTTTGGCTGAGAGCGTCGTCGGGTCGCTGTCGCCCTCGGAGTTATAGGCGACGAGCTTGTAGGTGTATGTGTTGTTCGGCTCAACGCTTGAATCCGTGTACGTCGTGCCGGTCTGCGTGGAGATAAGCGTGCCGTCTCTGTACAGTTTGTACCCTGTACACTCGACCGCGCCCCATGCAACAGAAAGGCTAAAGTAGTCCTTTGCCGTTTGGCGGAAGTTTGCAGGGGTGTCAGGAACTTGCTTGTACAGCTCAAGGCAGGTAATGCGCACGTAGCCGTCGCCGGAGTGGCCGGCCTCGGACGATCCGCCGGGCGCGGTAAACGACGTGTTGCCCGCCTTTGTGCTGGCGTTGGTCAGATAATACGCCGAGCCGAGCAGATAGCCGCTCGGGGCGTTTTTGCCTGTCCAGACAAAGCCGGAGCCGCCGCCACCGCCGCGGTCGTCGTCGCCGGAGCTATCCGGGAAAGAGCCGCCGCCGCCGTACCATCCGCCGCCGCCAGCGCCAGCGTAGCCGTTGCTCGCAGCTTTGCCCTCGCCGCCTTGCCCGAATGTTCCGGCGTTTCCGCTACCGCCCGTGCCTCCGGACGTCTGCGTTCCGCCGCCACCGCCGGAGCCGTAGTTCTGCGTCGCGGTGCCGCCCGTCTCGCCGCCGCCGTACATGCCGTTTTTGTTGGTCGCGCCGTCTGAGCCGCCGCCGCCCGCCACGATGACGCGGGCGTATAAGCTGTCCGTCCCGACGCGAATATCCGTCGCGCCGCCGCCGCCGTTGTACGTTGCACGCGCGCCGCCGCCGTTAAAGCCGCCGCTGGTCCTGCCCGTGTTACCGGAACCACCGACGTAGACATACAGGGTGGTTTGCTTTTCAAGCGAGATTTCGCCCACACTGTACCCGCCGAGACCGCCGTATGACGAGCTGCTGCGATAGCCGCCCTGCGCGCCCCAACATTCCAGCTTATAGCGGCCGGGCTTGAGGGTAACGGTTCGCTTTGCTCCCGTGTAGGCGTAGTTTGTTACAGTGCTCATTCGTTACGCACCTGCCAGCGTCAGGCTTGCAGCGACGGTGTTTGACAGCGTGATCTCCATCTTGGCGATATTGCCCGTCACGGTCGTGCCCCACGGTGTGGGGACGGTGACGCAGTCGCCTAAAATCTCGCCGTCAAGCACGATCTTCGCGTTGGCCTGGTCTCGTTTTGCGTAGTAGTCATAGACGCGCTGCGCGACGGCCTGCCCGATAGCAGGGGAGACAAGCGTCGCGTCCGTCACCTTTTTTTCGTTCGACTTCGTATTTGCCGTGACGTTGGGGTTTGTCACAGTGTATACCGTCTGCGTGTCGGTGTACTTTTTGCCGCCGATCTCAACGCCGCCGTTGGCGTCCTCGGCGTAGGAATGTGCAGTGACAGATACCGACGTGACAAGCGCGTCCGTCGTGACCGTCGCTCCCTGATACGTTCTGCCCTCGCCGATGGTTTCGGCCGTGTCGTCAAGGGTAAAGACGCGGATTTTGTAACCGCCGTCCGTCGCCGCGCACACTCCCCACGCGAAAAGCACTTGCTGCAAAGCCGCGCGCTTTGTTGCCGCTTGAATGACGCCGGACAGATTCACGTCCGTGACGGTCCCGAAGTCAATTTCAAAGTCGTTTCCGACGATTTCCGCGAACAGTGCCTTTGCGGATTTGTCCGCGTAAAATCCACCTGAAAAAGCTGCATCGTCCAAAACGCCAAGCGAGTCCTTGCAGTCGATTTTGTAAACGCTTGTCGACGATCTCGCAGACTGGTTGATGTAGTAAACACCAATGAGATGGTTGTCCGTCCACGCCTCGACCGGCTGCTTCTCCTGAAACAGATAAGCGACGTTCGCCCGGTTGTCCAGCGTCCACGTCATGGTGGAGGTCGGAAGTTCGACGGCTACAGTGTGCATCTCCTGCACGATCTGCACGTTGCGCAGCTCCGCCATTCCAAACTCGCGGATGACGCCGAACACAATGCCAGTTAGTCTCGCATACCGCCGCGGCAGCCACGTTTTTTTGATCGTCAGGACGATTTTGTCAAAGGCGACGACCGTCTGCTCGCAGAACTGAATGTCGGACGTCACGGCAAAATCTTTGCTTGTCTTGAGCGTTGTTCCCTGATACCACGCGACATTCACGAGCGACGGCCTGCCGGGGAAATCGGACATAAGCGTCACGCCGACGGAGGAATACGCCTGCGAAAAAGTGATCGTGATAACGGGCGCGTTTTCAAACGCGCAGTCTGCGCCGGACATGGCCGACGACCAGAAGGAAACCGTCTGGCCGTTGTGAACATCACGAGAGCCGTCCAAAGCCCATTGGTTTAGTTCCAGCGTCGCAAGCGCCGCCGTGGTGCCGTCGCTTACCAGCTCAGTGGGGGAGGAAAACCCATTTTCCGAGCTGGTGGCGACGGTCGCGTTGTCCGCGGATCCCGGCGCAATATCCTTGTAGACGATTTTTGACGTGCTCATGGCTTCACCTGCGCGTCCATTGGGACGAAATTGATCTCGATCTCGTCCCACACGTTTGTGCCGTCCGCCGCGCTGCGGAGCGAGCGCGTGCCGCTTGTGTAATATGCCTGATACGACAGCGACGTTTGCCCGTCCGCAGCTTCGAGGTTGACGTAGTCGTCGACGCTGTGCGAGATAAGGTAGTCCCACAGCGCATCAAAGTCTGCGTTGCTCTTCCCGTTGAAAAACGTGATCTTATGGCCGATGTAAGTTCCGATCACGTCGCGGATCATCCGGCCGGACATGACGCGCCCGGCGTTGGAGCCGTCAAGGACGTTGAAGGTTTCCTCGATGTCCGAGATGGCGACGGTGACGTCGAACGACTGCCCGTTGATTTTGCAATAGTTCATCCGTCACCCCTCCACCAGATTCACGCCGATGCGGCTCGTTTCGGCTTTGTTGAGCTTGTACACGATGCGGCCGAGCACCTGCCCGTCAAGGACGAGCTGCGCTTCGGTCTGATTCCCGTACCCGCGCTCGGAAAGTGCCTGCTTAAACGCCTGCACCATCGTGGAGAGCGGCGTCTCGATGTTCGTCCCGCTCTTTTGGTCGCCAAGCACGGCGAGAAATTCGCGGTTCGGCGGGATAACGGCACCTTGGGCAAGGCGGGGAAGCGTGACGTTGCCCCAATCCGCCGTTGGGATATTGACGCCTGGGATGTAATTAAGCAGCCCAGTCACGCTGTTTACAAGGCTTGCAACGCCTCTCAGGATAAAGTTGATTCCGCTTTCGAGCGCGCCAATAAAGCCGTTAAGCATGTCCTTTGCTTTTTCTTTCCAAAAGTCCGCGGTAAACACCTTGGCAATATGGGCATTCCAAAAAGCTTTGATCGACGTCCACGCGCCGCGAATCTTATCAAGGATGAGGTTCCAGTTCGGCGCAATCGCAGCCGCCAAACTTACGCCACCGGCAGCCATAAGGCCAAGACCAAGTGGAACATTTGCGCCGGAAAAGGTTAAGATTGCGCCAAGGACGAGAAGCGAAGCGCCAACAACCGCGGCGACAGCTCCGATTGGCCCGCGTAAAAGGCCGACAACAGTCTGCCAGTTTGCCGCGATGCTTGCCCCAAGCCCAAATGCGCCAGCAGCCAAAAGCCCAAGGCCAAGCGGGATGTTTGCGCCTGTAAAAAGCAACACCGCTCCGGTTACGAGAAGAGCTCCGCTTATCAACGCGACGATTTGAGAAATCGGCCCTTTTAGTTTCGAGAGCATCGTGCTCCACTTCGGAGCGATTGCCGCCATACCGGCGAGGCCGGCAGCCAAAAGTCCGAGGCCAAGCGGGATGTTGGCACCGGAGATAAGCATGATTGCACCGACCGCAATCGCCGCTGCACTGACGATCGTGACAATCGCATTAAGCGTCCCGCCGAGTGCGTTTGTGATTGCTTCCCACCGCGCCGCAACCGGGGCGGCAAGGAATGCTGCCCCGCCGATCATAAGGCCAAGGCCAAGCGGGATGTTGACGCCGGAAAATGCAAGGATCGCACCGAGCGCCAGAAGCGACCCGCCGAGGATCATCATGATAGTTCCGATTTTCCCTTGCAAAAGCGCTTGCAGTTTGTCCCAGTTTTCGCTTATCACGCTCCACATCGTAATAGCGCCGATTGCCATCATCCCAATGCCGAGCGGGATATTTGCACCGGAAAATGCAAGGATCGCGCCGAGCGCAACGAGTCCTGCGCCGACAAAAAGCCCGACGATTGCCCCAAGCTGGTCAGAGATCATACCCGTAAAGTCCGGCTTTGTTCCTGATGCGCCGCCACCGCCCCCAGAATCCTTGTCTCCGATCTGGTTGATCTCGTCGAAGGCCGCGAGATATTTTCCGGATTTTTTCGCCGCACTGCCGACGCCGGAAAGCGCTTGCTGCTCGTCATATAGGTTTTTTGCCGACTCGGCATACGCGCCGACGGACGAGCCAAGGATCTTTGCGACGAGCTGTGTAATTGCGTTAATTACCTGAGTTATGACGTTTACCAGCGTGGTAAACGCGGGTATCACGACCTGCACAAGCGGTTGCGCCAGCGTCCGAAGCGCGCCTTTTAGCTTTGCGATGGATTGCATCGCCTCGTCATTTGTCTGGATTGCTTGCCAGACGTATTCGCGGACGTTCCGCAGCGCTTTTGTGATGAGCGTAAAAACAAAAACGCGCTTTGCCAGTCCGGAAATCCGCTTTGCAAGTTTGTTAAAACGCTTTTCCGCTTCTCTCCCTGCGTCAGATAGCCTTTCTGTCTCTGCCGCCGCGTCAGCAACACTGCCGCTGGTTCCATCGGCTTCCGACCGCGCGCCAGCAAGCCGCGCCGCGTACTCTCCCGCGCTTTGCTCGGTTGCGGCAAGGGAACGCTCTCCGCGCGAAATTGAGATTTCAAGCCGTTCGGACTCTTTCGCCGCAGCGTCAAATTGCGCTTGAAGCTGTGAGACCTCTTGACTCTGCTTATAAAGAGCGCCGCTATCCGCTCCGGCCGAATTAAGCTCTTCAAGCTTTGCTTTTGCATCGTCAAGCTGCCATCCGATTTCTGAAAGCTCCTGCGAGAGCGCGGTTTTTCTGCTCTTTTTCTTGCTCAGCGCGTCGTTAAGCTTTTGCGCCTCGGCTTTTAGCTCGTTGAGTTTCTGCTCTGCATCTTTGTCATCGGCGTCGATCTGGATGACGACCGACCCGTCGAATCCTGCCATGTAATCACCTACCCGTTGCAAGTATGCGAATGTTGGTGTATGATGAGATATACACCAACGTATTGGAGGGGAAGAAAATGAAAACCATTAGATGTGAATCATGCGGCGCTGAGCTTGATAAAATCGTTCAGACGTGCCCAAACTGCGGCGCTCCGCTAAAAGCCGGGCGTAACCTGGTCGAATGCCGCACTTGCGGCGAGTATGTCGCCAAGGATGCAAAAAAGTGTCCAAACTGTGGCGCGAAGCACCCGAATAAGTCTCACCACACTGCAGCCGCCATCTGCTCGGTGATCGTCGTTATAACGGTGATCCTTATCGCAGTCGTCGCTTTTAGTGGCGGCTCCGGTTCAAGTGGGGGAGCTTCGCAAGGCAGCGGCACAAGTTCAGCAGATAAGCAAACGCCGGAGTATGTTACAGTTGACGCAACCGGTCTTTGGGACGCATACGTCAAAAACGAGGTAAACGCCGACAACCTTTATAAAAGTAAGCTCGTCGCCGTCACCGGCGTTGTAACAAACATCGGGAAAGATGCCATAACGGACGCTCCGTGCGTTTCACTTGAAAGCGGAAGCGATTTCGGCCTTTATCCGATCCAGTGCTTTTTCCCCAAAAACAGAAACGACACAGAGCAGATCGCCGCACTGTCTGACGGTGACACCGTTACAATTTACGGTCGATGCACCGGGAAATCGGTATTTTACGTGCAGCTTTCCGAATGCAGCCTTTCCGCCGAATAAGCCTCGCCGCCCCGATCTGGGGCGGCTTTTTTACACCCACTTGCCGACAGCTTCGTTTTCCGCCGCCGTATACGTCCGCTTAAAATCGACGAGTTTCCGGTTCTGCTGGTAAAATTCACGCTCGGCAGCGTCCAGCTTCTTCCCTTTCAGCTTCTTCCTCCGGATACCGACCACCTGCGCAAATGTGCAGTCTCCAATTTCCTGATACGCCGCGAGGAAGGTATACCAATGAAGATATTTCATCGCGCGAATCTCTTCCCCGAGAATGCGGTTCACCGGCGCGACGATGAGCGGGAAATCCTGCTGCCAGTCCATCAGTTTGGGCTGCCGCTTTGCGTTTTCCTCCGTCTCGCCGCCGTTGATAAACGAGGTGCACTGCTTCAAAGCCTCGGTGTAATCTTCGGCTGGCATATCCAAAAAATCAGGGTAAAAGCACTCAAGCGTTTCCAGCGCCTTGTTTTCGTTGTCAAGCTCAGGGTCTGAAAGCGCGGAAATAATATCAAGCACGACTCGATAATCGGAGCGAATCGCATATTCCCGCCCGTTGACTGTCACGCTCGTCGGCAGCTCGTATGTCATTTGTGATACTTGGCGGAATACTTACGGATTCTCGGAGACTGCGCTTTCTGCTCTCGCGCAAACGCGCTGTCTGTCTCGTCCATTACCGCAAGCATAAGGTTCGCCCACACCGGGAGCCCGTCCGCGAGCGCGTAGACATTCATTTCTCCAAAAAGCGGCGTGCAAACGTCCTGCTCAAACGTCTCATTGATGATGTCTCTCATCTCCGAGTCGAGTTTGCGAGCCGTCGTGAAGATCTCGCGCGTGCCCTTGTTCTTCTCGGCCTCGGCTTTGTAGTCCTCCTGCTTTTTGTCGAGCGTGTCAAAAGCGGTAAAAAGCCGTTCCACAAACGTGCTGTCGGTAGGGTTAAAACTGACCTCGCACGCACCGTTAAGGTTATACGTGACTACGCCAGTGTCAAAATTAAGGTCTTTCATGCGGTTCCCTCCAAAAAAATCAGGGCGGCTATGCCGCCCTTTTTTAGCCTGCCGTAAACGTCACGGTGCCGCCGGAAACGGACGCCGTACCAGTGACGCGAGTGCCGCCGTATGTGACGTCAATCGGCATGCCGATATTGCCGCCACCCTCGCCGCCAAGGCCGGACGGCTTGACAGAGCATGCCGAATACCGCTCGGCAAAAACAGCCGTGTTTTCCGTGCCTGCGTAAAGGTGGACGATCAGCATATCGAGGTTTGCCAGCGCCTGCGCGTTCTGGTCTTTGATGGCGAGATTCCAGATTTTTTCCTGCGCCTTATCGTCAGAATCAAGCTCGCAGGGATCAAAGGTCTGCGTGATAGTCGGCTTTTTGAGCGTGGTATAGGTGTTCCCGAAGATGTCCTGCTTGGACTCTTCGCCCCAGTCAAGCTCTTCGCTCGAGTCCTCGACGCGCTTGCCGATCGGCGACCACACAGGCTCCGAAGACGTGCTCGTGTTAAGGTACGCGACAAGCAGCTCGCGCGCTACGGTCTGTCCTGCGGTCGTGTTAAAGGTAAGATCAGCCATGTTTATATCACCTCATATGTCAGTTTTAATAAGATTTGGTAGTCCTCGTAGCCGTCCTCATAGGCGGAAAACTTGGACGATTGCGTTACCGGCTCAACCTTGATCGCCCGCACCCCGTCGCCGAGGTTCGGGGCGTTCTCGCGCGCCCAGTCGCCAAAGCGGTTGAGCAGCGCATCGGCCTTGAGCCGTTTGTCGTTGCTTTTTGCCGGTTTAAGCCGGTAAATGAGCTTGAATTGATATTCGGCCTGATGGCCGCCGAGAATATAACGCTTTGTGATGTACGTCCCTTGGATCGTCGAGATCGCCATCCCTGTTTCGTCGCCCGTAGCCGAGTCGACTTCAAGGAACTCATACCGGATGACGGAGACGGGCTTGTCGGGGAAGCCGTTCGCCCACGTCAGAATCTTCCGGGAAATGTCGTCGACCTCCGCGGCGGTCACAAGCTGTTTCGGTTTGTTACTTTCCATCCGTCATCACCTTTTCGGCCACTCTGACCCATTTTTCAAGGTTCTCGGCCTTGGACGCCTCAAACCAGTGCGATTGCGCCTGCCCGTGCATCGACGTGTTAAAAACGAGGTTTTTGTCCGTCAGCACCTTGTGCTGCCCTTTCGGAGCGTATGCGCTGCCGGTGTTCGGATCGACCATCAGCTTGCCGTAGTACAAATACCGTGCATACGGGCCGGGATAGACGATCTGATTCCCGATAACGCGCGTCCGCTGGCTCATGCTTCCGGTCAGCGCCGGTGTGTATGGTTCCGTGTCCTTATGCGCCTGCACAGCGACGGCGTGCTCTGCCTTTTCCTTGTTTGTCTTAAGCGCTGCGACAATGGGCGCAGGGTCGAATTTGATCGTAAAGGTCAGCATCACACGCCACCGACTTCCCAGTGCGCCATGTCGCCGCCGACGTCTTTCTCGTCGACCTTGGACACGTCATACACGCCGTCGTAGTACGCCTCGATCTTCTGAGCCGTCCAGTCCGGATGCACCGCCTCGCCCTTTACGAAAAAGGTGCTGCGGTTTGCCGTCAGCGTCCAGAGGCCGCTTTTGTCATCAGCGCGCCAGAACTCGACGGGGCCGACGTACTTTTTCGCCGCTCCGGTGACGCCGTCCGTTGCCTGTACGTCCATAGGGATATACAGGTTTACCGCGTCCGCGCCCTCCAAGCCGCTTTTTGTGACGTTGGAGCCTTTTGCTGCGTCGAGGTACACGCCATGCAGGACGGTAATATAATTGCGCAGCACCGGTTCAAAACCGGTGTCTGCGCTTTCCGCCGTCTCGGTGTTATAAACGGTCACAACATGGGGAAACATCGTCTCCACACGTGCACCCCCTCCCGCGGTAAAGCAATCCAGTCGTCAGGAGATACCGGCTTGCAACCAGATACATCCCTTTTTCGATCTCAGCCGCCGTCGAGAGCGCGCCGGAGGCAGTTTCCGCGCCGCTCCTGTATGTCCTTGACCAGCTCCCCACCGTCTGGCTTTGCAGCTCGGAACCTTGCATCGCGTCAAGGCTTTTCGACGCCGCCTCCTGCGCCTTCTCGACGCCGGAATAGGCGTCGATCAGAGCGCAGCACGCCATTTTCACGGCGTCGAGGTCGGCGTTTTTCGCCGCTTTGCCAAGGGTGATGTAGTCAAGGTAGGAGCTGGCCCGGACGGCCAGACGGTCAAAGTCGGCCTCCGGCGTCTGCCCGTAATATGTCCCGACGTAGTAGTCGTATGTTACATATACCATCGGGTCAGCCCCCGCCCGTTACGCGCCGACCGTGACAGTCGCAGTGCCGGTCTTGGAGCTATCCTGCTTCGAGGTCGCCGTGACAGTGATAGACGAGCCGGTCTCGTTGGACGCGACGGTCAGAACGCCGTCCTCGGAAATGCTCGACTTCGCGCCGCTCTGCGTCCACGTCACCGCATCAGAGACGATGCCCGTACCAGCGACGGAGGCCGAGAACGTCTGCTTCGCGCCCTTTGCAACGGTCGCGGTCGCCGGCTTGACGGTGACGGTCGAGACCGTGCCGCCCTTGCCGTAAACGGAGAACGGGAACGGGTTCTCGATGTCGGCGTTGTAAGCGTTGATCGGGTTCGCGATCTCCCAGCCGAGGCGCATGACCGCACGAAGGGCGACCATGTCGTTCTGCATGAGGTTGTAGGTGATTGCCTTGGTGCTGGGGTCCTGGATGACGCCCTCGGTGAAGATTTTGAACGTCATGTCCTGCCGGATGGCATAGACAAGCTGCGACCAGTCGCCGACGATCATCTGCGCCTGCGTCGGGTCAAACGCGCCGTTCATCGGGAAATACATATCCATGCCGTCAAGGCCGTAGCGGGTCGCGCCCTGCATATCGGACTTAAAAATCGGCTGACCGGTCGTATCCTTCAGGCCGCGGAGCTTGCCGCGCATCTGGATCGCAGACATAACGCCGTTCGGGTTAAAGCCGTCAAGCTCAACCTTGGAGATCAAGCCACCTTCGCCCATAATGTCAGTGTAGACGTCGGAAGTGGTCGGGACCCCGTTGCCCGCCGCAATCGCAGACGGAACGACGCCGTCGCGCCACGTGCTCGGCTTGTTGGTGCCGAAGAGAATCGCGGCGTCGATGACCTTGCCGAAAGCCTCGTTCAGGCGCGGTCGGACTTCGCCCCAAATGTCATAGTCCGCGTCGTCAAGCGCGGCCTCCGGGATGGGGACGATGACGGCGATTTCCTCGGCGTAGATTTTCTTTTTGTCCCACGCCATCTTCGTGGTCTGCTTCCAAGCATCGCCAGCGCCGGAGTCGGTTGCTTCGCCGTTGACAAAGTACGCAGACGGCAGGGCGTCAAGGACGTTGATCGTCTGCGTTTTGGACGACATATTCGCCAGACGACGGCCCATACGGAGGACAGCCGACTCGGCGATAGCGCCCTGCATGATTTCGCGGGTTACGGGTTCCGGGATAAGCCCGGAGAGTGCGTTGCGGTCAATAGTAGCCATTTAATAACTTCCTTTCTTATTTGAGTGCGCCGCGGATGATGCTGTTCATCGCAGCATTGACGGTTTCAGCTTTCCCGCCGTCTCCGGCAGGAGCTGCCCAGTCAAACGTAACCTTTTTCCGGCTTGCTGTGAGCTGGTCGACGGCAGTCTCAAAGGTGGTCTTGTCGTCTACCAACTTTGCGGCTTTGTACGCGATAAACTCTGCGTCCTCGCCAGTCAAGCCCTTGGACAGCACATACTTGTCGCGTTTAAGCTGTTCAAGCTCTGCCTGCGCGGCCGTCAGTGCGGTTTTACTATCCGAGAGTTCTTTGTCTCGCTTAGCCTGCCGCTCCTGCTCGGTCTGCTGGCCGTCTTTCCACGTTCTGTACGCGGTCAGCTCTTCTTCGCTGGGCATTCCCTTCATCGCCTTTGCAAGGCGCTTGCCGATCATGGCATCCACTTCCTCCTGCGTGAAGGTCTTCGCAGGGGACGGCTCCGGCACGGGGGCCGGGTTCGGGTTGCTGATAGGTTCGCTCATTTTTTTACCTCCGTTTTTTGTCAGGGCCGTCGCCCTGCGGTTTAACGCCTCTCGGCGATATAGCAAAAGGGCTAACCGCCGAAGCGGTCAGCCCTTTTTGTAAACTTCCATCCGCGCACGCTGCTCTGGCAGCTTTGCGGCTTTGCTAAAGTCTTTGTATTTCTGCGTCAGCCGTCGAGCCTTGATGCTCGCGGCCTGTGCATCGTCCTTGAGACCGGCCTTCTCAAACGCGATTGCGCGGCGCTTTTGCTTGCGGATGCTGTTTTCCATCCGGCGCTGCATCTGCGTAGCCTCGTATGCGGTGTAGTGCTTGCCGTCATACGTCACGTCGTGGCCGTCGTCGATGTGGGATAGCTCCTCGTCGGTGTAGGTGCGCTCGGAGACGCCGGGTATAAACGGGAAGCGCCTGTGTCTACAGTTGACGCCCTCTAGCCCGTCGACCTCGCCGAGGCCGCATACCGCGTAAATGCTCGGGTAAATGTCCACAGCGCGCTCGCTGTACACTCTCCCCTGCCAGTCCTTGTGAGACGACCACGGAGACGGCCCCGGCTTGTCGCGTGCGCCGGAATGTGCCGACACCTCGAAATAGTGCGTGCCGAGATATTCGGCCGACTGCTGCGTAAATTTATCGCACAGCTGCGCCGTCCCGGTCATAACCGCCCTGCGTACAGCAACGTCGATCTGCTCCGTCCTGCCGCTCTCGTATGATACGACGCGCAGCCCGCTGTCGGCGAGCTGCCGGACAGCGGAAGGAATCGCTTGATTATACCCCGTCGTTCCGCTCTCGATTTGCAGCACGGCGTTGTCCAGCGCCCATTGATACGCTTTTGCCGGGGCGAGCGTCGTGCGCCCGCCGTCCACCACAAATGCCATGGATCGCGTGAGGTTGCGATATTCTCCCAAGGTCTGGCGACGGATCGCGTCGATCTCCGCCTCGCCGACGAGAAATTCCGGCTGCGTGAGTCCTGCGAAATCAATCAGGTCTGTGTAGTACGCTTGATTTCGCGCTACAACGTCCGAAATCAGCTCGTCGAGCTTTTTCTCGCCGATGCCGGTTTCCTGCTGGATGGCCTTTTTTATCTCGTCAAGGTCAATGCCCTGTGCGCGTAATGCGCGGATATGCTGCACGGTTACCTCGTTAAGCTGGTCTGCCAGATCAAGGCGCGAGCAGATACCGGACAAAAGCGTCAGCTCAAGGCTGCGAAAAAGCTCAGCGAGTTCTTCGGGGAGCGAGTCAAGCAGTTTCGGTTGAAACGGATATTTCATTGACTTTCCTCCGTTTCACAATATCGTCATAGTGCGGCTTTACTTGAATTACATTCCAGTCGCATTCCTCCGGCACTTTTCCGTAAAAGATCACCCATTCCGGCGACAGCCGCTTTATCATTTCTTCGTAGCCGCGCAAAAAAAGCCGCTTGCTTTCCTTGTTTTGCTGCGTTCCGACCGAAGACACGGCGACGATTCCACCAACCGGTTCCCCGTCAAAGCACCAGTCGTAGCTTGATTCATCGCTCCACGAGATTGTCGGGTAAACCATTATCCCGTGGAGCTGCCAGTACGCCGCCAGCCATTGCTTGCGGTAATGGTTATATATCTGCATCGCCAGTGGCATATCCGTGTATGTGGAAAAGTCCGGCGCGCACACCGCCGCAAACTGCGACAGTTTCGTAATGTATTTGTCCGGCGTGTTCCAGTACCGAATGAATTGATAATCGTCTACAAAAAAGTGGACGATCTTGCTTGATGGGTCTTTCTCCGCGTAATGGTAATTCACAGGAATAAATTCCCCATGCGGATAAACCTTGACCGGCTCGATCTGTGGGATGCCGTACTTGCCAACGCCAAGCAGGTGCAGCTTATCTAAATTTTCAAAATTTAACATGGCCTTCAGAATTTAAGGGGAATGAATGATTTTAGCCTCGGCCTCTTTTTGTACTCATCCGCAAGGATAGTATTCGCGATAGATTTGATACCGCTTTTCTTGTCGATAATCTCGCTTGCTTTCATGCCGTTGGGGAACATTTTTACCAAGTTTGCAATTTCGGCAGTATATCTCTGTTGCGCCGCTTTGAATGCGGATGCTTGCTCCCTGAACTCATCGCCGTACCCTTTTTTCGTTTTATCAAGGTCGATTGCTTGCTTTTCGAGCATTTTCGCATTTGCAACCATCGTGTCATATGGGTTTTTCAAGATGTCAGTTGCCCATGATACTTGTTTTTCGCTGCCCGTCAGCGTCGGGATCTTAAAACCTGCGCCGCCGTGTGCGCTGCCCATACCGGCTCCGCCTCTGCCGCCCATTACTCCACCTCCTGCTGTTCTTCGTCCGTCATGTCCTCGGCCTTCGGAAGCGCGGCCTTGGCTGTCTCCTCGTCCTCGTTCATCCACTTTGCGCGAAATTCCCAGTCGTTCATGATTCCCGCAGACAGCATCTGCATATCGCGGGAGAAGTTTGTGGTGTCGTCCTCGATGATCGAGTCGTCAAAGTCGATGGAGATTTCAACATTCTCGTCGAGGCCGAGCCCCATCGCGGCATTGCCAAGCCGAAGGATAACCCGGCAAAGCTCGTCGAGCACTTGCTCGAGGATGATTTCGTGCTTTTTGATCGTCCTAAAGAGCGTAGAGTTTTCAGAAATGACCTGCGTGGCCGTCGCAACGCTGCCGCCGTCAAAGCGGTAATACGTCTCGCCGAAGCCGCACTTGCTGGACAGGATATTGAGCTGATCCTGAATGCCCGTGTTGTGCTCGGCCGTGCGCAGCGCCATGTCGATGGGCGTAATCACCGCGCTGTCGCTGACGTCCTCCGGCAGGACGTAGAACACGACGTCTGAGGGGTCAAAAACCGGCTCTCCGTCGAGGTATTTGCTTGCGGAGGGCTTGACCATGATGCGCTTTTTGCCAAGGACAAACTCGTTTACATAGCTGTCATAGGCGATGTCCACGCCCTGCATCACGTCGATGGCATTTGCGTACACAGAGATACCCGTCGGCAGAAGGTAGTTGTAATTGTTTGCGATATTCGGCCGGTCGATGACAAACTGCCGTCTGTCGCTGCCGGTGTGGACGACCGGCGGGATGCGCTCAAAGCCCGCGACGTTTGTGAGCTGCTCGTCCGATAAAAGCTCGTTGTCATACCGATAGATTCGGTTCTCGATGATGTACAGCCCGTCCGCGCCCTTTTTGTGGATCTGAAGATAAGCGTAGTCCTTCCCGCCGCGCGTCACGACGGACGAAAACGCGCACTCGCTGATATAGCCGTTGCTCCACGCCAGCGGATAGATGTTCTCGATCGTGACGTAGTCGATTGCGATCCCCGACGCGTTTCCGGGTACGATCTCGCCGCTCTCGCTGACCTCCTGCCCGATGACGCGGGGAATGTAAGCGACCGTGCCGAGGGCAGATTTCATTTCCTGCATCTCGTTCGCGCGGACGGTAAAGTTGTTCTCCGTCAGGATGCGGTCGACAAATTCCTGCTCGCGCTGGCCTTCCAGCGTGATCTGCACCTTTTCATTCATCAGGAGGTTCGCCCAATCCTCGCACAGCTTCTTTCCCATGCCGAGGGAATAGCGCTTGCACTTGACGACGCTCTCGCCGTTGCGGACACGGTAAGAGTGGAATCCTTTGACGTTGCCCTGATACCAGCTTTTCCACTCGGCGACCTTGCTGTAAAACGCCTCCGGAATCGTGGTATATCCTAATTCTGTTAGCTTTTGTACAATAGCATTGCTCATGCGATAACTCCCATCCGACGCGAAATGCGCTCCAAAGCGTAGCGTGTCGCGTCTATCAGGTGATTGTCAGCGTCCGGGTATCCGCTGATGATCTCGCCGTCCCGGTCGCGCTCGTACTCGTAGTTTACAAACTCTTCGTATGCGTTTGGCGTCCGGCGGCGGTCGATCACGATCTTGCGCCGTTGTAGCCACTTCATACCATAGTCCACGGAGCCGGGGCCTTTGATAGCCTCCTTTGCCGGAAGCCCAAGCGCCCGATAATCCGCAGCGCTCTTAGGCTCGGCGCTGTCACACGCGATGTACGCGTCGCCATATCCGCGCTGCTTGATAATTCCGCCGCTCTCCTCGTTTGTCAGCTTGTTTTTATAAATCTCGTCGATAAAGTAGATCGTCTCACGCGCCCGGTCGTAGTGTAGCCGGATAAACGCAAATGGATCTGGATACCATCCCCAGTCAACACCTTGGTATATCTGGTCGAAGCTCCCGATCTCCTCGTCCGTGATCTCGCGCAGCTCCAAATTCTCAAAGACGTTTCCGCCCGTGCCGACCGGAATGCCGAGGTACTCGTGCTGATACGCTCTTTCGTCCGTCGCTTTAAGGTGCTCGGCCTCTGCGATAAACTGCTCGCCCAGCCACTCACGCGGTGCTTCGAGGTATGTCGAGCTGTGGCACAGCCGATCTGCGCGCTCCTCCAAGCTGTCTTTGTTTGCCCAGTTGTCACGCGAGATCGGCGGGTTGTAGCTTTCAAAATTCCAAAACATCGAGCCACCACGCATGGTGGACTGTAAAATCGTTCGGATTTCCGCACGACCCGCAAACTGGTCCTTTTCCTCAAAATGCGTGATGGCGATATAGCCAAACGGAACCTTGATCGACTTGATCTTCATCGGGTCGTCGGCGCCACGGAACATGATTTTCTGTCCGGTAGGCTTATAAATCAGCTCCATCGGGGAGACCTTCGCCTCCCAGTACGCCGCCACGCCCAGCTCGCCGATTGCCCAGATGTACTGCGCATACACGCTGTCGCGAATGGTGTTTGCGACCTTGCGCAGCACCAAAGCATGGCAGTTGCGGTTATCCTTTTGCATCAGCAGCAGCGGCACAAGGATAGACACTGTGGAGGATTTCAAGGAGCCGCGCCCGCCGCTGAAATCGTAGTGGGTGTGATTGTGCTGGACGACGTCGCGCGCAACGCTGTAAAAGGCAGGGCCGATGATCTGCGACAGCAAAACCTTAGACATCGACGACCACCTGTACATTGTCGACTGTGAGCTTAGTCTCACTCGACTCGCGCCAGCCAAAATTGCACGACAAGCTGAATTTTGCGCCGCCAGCGCCGTCTTTGTCGTAGAGGCGGGACTCGGCGTACTCCTCGCATCTGGCCTTTGCGCGCGTAATTGTGTCCGCAAACTCTGGCCTGCCTTGATAGTCAATCAGCGCCTGCCTGCCCGTAAAGCCGAGCGCGAGCGCAAGCCCCGTCACAGTCGGCGGGTGTGCATTGATGAGCACGGGATTACTGTATTTGTCAAAGCACGGATAGCCATTTGCATCTCGCAGCGGCTCGCCCTTGCAGCTCTCGAAATACTCCTCAATTACCGTCTCCATCGCCGCGACGCTTTTATACTTTCGCGGCCTACCTCCCGGATGTGCCATGCACTCGCCCCCTTGCGTATAAAATGAGAGCGCCGTCGGTCTCCCGGCGACGCCCAATTATCATGGTATTATTATAGACTCTTGACATGGCCCTGTTAGCTCAATTTTGCAGAGTATAAAAGTAACGAAACCTTGCGTTTCCTCTCTGCCCGTTGTAAAATGAGCATAAAGGTGAGGTGCTGGATATGATTCTTGTCGATAAGGAGTTGCAGACGTTCCTCCTGAACGGAGATACCGACGCGCCCGGCAAAACTGCAATTTTTGGCGGAGATGAGTCGTGCGTAACAAATATCGGGTATGACTTGCGCGCAAACGCATTTTATCGTGGCGGAAAGCGGGAAGATTGCTGTGATCTCGCCCCCGGCGAATCCGTCTTTGTGGAATCCCGCGAGATCGTGCAGTTTGATGCGGTAACAGTCGGCCGCGTTTTTCTCAAGAACAGCCGAATCCGTATGGGGTTTACGCTTGACGCTCCCGTGTACCAGCCCGGCCATAAAACGCGCATCTACTTCCGTGTTACGAATGTTTCAAGCGACTCGCTCCGCGTTTCTGCCGGGGATAAGTACGCCATGCTTCTCTTTGAGCAGCTGCATGACGCCCCTGCTGCGCCATACAGTGGGGCGTTCAAAGATGAGTTTGATTTTAAGGGCCTTGGCGACTACAAATCTATGTATCTTTCGCAGATACAGTCTTTGCAAGGGAAAGTAAAGGACATTCGCGACATGGAGAAGGGGATTTACGGGAACGTCGTTACGATTCTCACGATTTTTGTCACGATCTTCACGATCCTTAACGTAAATATCGAGCTTGCGCGCGCTGCCGCGACCGTCTTCGCTTTCCTGAATTTTAACCTTGCTGTTCTTGGCGGCATCAGTTTCCTTTCTCTTTTCCTCTCCGAGCTTGTCGGGCGGGAAAAAAGATGGAGCCGCGCTCTTTGGCTAATCCCAATCGTGTGCTTTGCGGCAATCCTGATCTTAAATCTACTTGCATAAATCTCAAGCGCCGGAGAAATCCGGCGCTCTTTTTTTATCCGCAGTAATATCCCATATTGCGTGCAACCTCATACACAAACCGCGCATTTTTCCGTCTGGCCGTCGCTTGCCCGACGTGCAGTTTGTCGGCGATGTAGTCAAAATTTTTGACCCGCATCCAATGCCACAAGCTTACAATGTCCAGCACCAGATCCCCGTCCGGCCACCCCTTGGCCGTTTCGATCGCGCGCTGGACTGCAATGTAATCATCATATTCCCGCGCGCACACCGCCCGCAGCGCAGCTCCCTCGACCGGCCTGCCCACGCCCGAGCCGTGCGGCATCCCGCTTACCGACGCCGTGACGCTTTGCCGCCCACGGTCGTCAATCCGATCCCGCAGCGCCGGGTACTGCCCGATGGCCGCGCACACATTACGATACCACCAGTATCTCGGTCTGCTCATACGATCACGCCCTTTCGTCGAAATAACTAAAACCGCACCCGTTAATTTGGTGCTTTTATGTTGCCGTAAGCTCACATTTTGTATTGACTTTACGTCAGGTCGATGTTACAATGTAGTCACAAAGCAAAGGGCAACAAAAACAAAAAGGAGGACTAAAAATGGCAATCGCGAACGCTATCTGCACCTGCAAAAAATGCGGGGCGCAGTTCGAAATCCGCCGCAAGAAGTATAATCGGAAGGCCGCCGACGATTTTGAAGCATGGGCTCCGACTTACTACGATACGTGCCCGAAGTGCTATCAGGAAGAAAAGGAAGAGGCCATCGAAGCGGCGAGCGCTGGCCTCCCGGAGCTGATCGGCAGCGAAAAACAGGTCGCCTGGGCTAAGAAAATCCGTTCCGAGCTCCTGTTTGCGGAAGATCGGAAGCGCTTCGAGGAATCAATACAGGCGCTCGTCCTCGAAATCCCGTCCGCTAAGTGGTGGATCGAGACTTGCGGCGTGCCACAGAATACAACATGGTACGATCTGTGCACCTACATCCGCAAGTCAACCGATGACTTCAACGCCGACCTCTATCGTAAGATGTGTGAGGCGTTTAATGCTAAGCAATAATGAACGCCTGCGCGGCCTGCACCGCGCAAAATCAGGAAGGAGCAATCATCATGAAAAAAGTTATCAACGGCAAAGTCTACGACACTGACACCGCGCGCAAGGTCGGCTGCATCGACTTCGGCTTGGGAGACCGGATATCCGGCTGGTCGGAGACCCTGTACGTCAAACGGACGGGAGAGTATTTCCTGCTCGGCGAGGGCGGCCCCGGCTCAAAGTATTCCGTCTGCACCGGCGTCAACGAGTCCTCCGGCAGCACTAAGATCTTCCCACTGTCCTACGACGACGCCTGCAAGTGGGCGGAGGACAACCTCGACGGCGACGAGTACATCGCCGAGTTCGGCGCCATCGCCGAGGATGACACAAACGCCAAGCTGACCCTGTACCTCCCGGCGTCGACCATCGAGCGCGCCAAGCGCAAGGTCGCGCAGGACGGCACGACACTGTCCGCATACGTCGAGGCGCTTATCAACGCCTCGCTCGCCGAGTAAAATCAGGAGGATAAAAACATGAAGGTTTCCGCAGCCTACATCAACACCAGTCGAATCGACTATTTTTACTACGTCGTCATCGACGGCAAGCTATACCGCTTCTCGTGCTCCCCTGCGCGCGAGATCTCCCAAGCCGATCTTCTCCCCATTGACAGCCCGCTGCCGCTTGACCTCCAGATCAAGTATTTTCACCTCGAGCCAGCGTCAGAATCGATCTGGACGGAATTTCGGCTTTGCGGCTACGGCATTGAGAAAGCGGATGATCTGTAACTTAGTCACCAGCCCAGCGTCCCGCAGCTGTCGGGCGCTGGGCTGGTTTTTTGAGGCAGGCACCGCCGCAGCTGTACGGCGTGCCTCGCCCCGATTTTAGGACGCACCTGCGGGTGTTGTTATCACCCCGACCCACGTCACCCGGCCTTGGAGACTCCTGCACGCGTAATGGATGCGCCGGTGTCTGATACGTCGGGGAAGCCAGATGCTTCTATGCAGGATTTCAGAGTCGCTTCTTGGCGCGGAGCCGCGGAGCTGTCCCCGCCCGCGCCGTCTCCGGCGCGCCCCGCATATCCTGATACAATTAAATAACAAATTTGGCAAAAATGCAATGCTTCGAAATAGCGGCCAGCCCTTTTTGAGCTGGCCGCTGTCTTTAGTTGCCACCGAAGAGATCGTCATCCTCCATTCTGCATATAAGCACCACACTCAGGGCATCTTGGCGTTAAAAACTCTTCAATATCATACCTGTCGTGTTCATAAGCAACGGCTGGCATTTCGCAAGCGGAGCAATAATGCCGATTGGACTGATACGGAATGCGTGGATAACTTGGCATTTTATCACCGATGACCCACTCCGCTTCAACCACTAAATCTGCATCCACAGTCGGTGCATTGTCAACGGCTTTATGAATAAGCCGTAAAGCCGTTCCACCAGTTACGTTCCATTCCTCATCTGATGGGTCATATGTCCAAAGATGAGCGAATATCCAATCAGCATCGATTAAGCGCGACATTTTAAGTTCCTCCCTCGTTCATCTTTGCCCCGCAGTTGGGGCAGTACCCCCACTTCCCGTCTCTCAGCCATTCCTCGTCCAGATAGACGTCTTTGCAGGCGGAGCAATAGACAAAGCCGTGTATTCTCGTGTGCTTCACCCACCGCCCATGCACCACAGGCGCAACGTCGGCGGCGGGCGCTTTCCATATTGGGCAACTTTCTTTGTCGCAATACTCATTACTGCATCGGCAGTACTTTTCGCAGTATTCTGCGCGGTCAATGTATTCAGCCATTGTCAGCCCCTCCAAATTCCGCTTCGTACTGTTCAGGAGTGATAACCTCAATGTCCTTTGCGGAGTAGCCCAAGGTGTCGAGGCACATCAACCAGACCAGTTTTTCCTTGTCAACAGACGCCGCAGCGTCCTCATAGGATACGCCGGGGTTTGCCTCAAAACTGATTTGAGCTCCGAACGCCCTAGCCACGCTAAAGCAGATTTTATATTCAGCCATTCTTTATCGCCTCCAATGCCTTCTCCGCCTCTTCGCGGGTAGGGTAAAAATCCGACTTCCGGCGTCCCGCGGCGCTGTTGCCGCCGATGATTCCGGGCGCAATGCGCTTATCCATCGGCTTCCACTTTCCCCGCCGCGCGCTGCGCCTCCATCAGCTGTGCAAACCGCGCCGCGATTTTGTGCCCGTTGTCCGCCACCCAGTCTATCGAGCAGTACGGAACGCCTTTACAATCCTCATGATTGTCATGGCAATTCACATCGCAGTCATGGAGGTTATAGAGTGCTCGCAGGATCGTTTCATCGTCCGGCGCGTCAACATTTTGAAGCTTCTCGTCAAGCAAGGTGTTAAAGCTTCCGTTCAGTGTCGCTACATTCTCCGCTTGCATCTCGATCAGATTCGCCGCCTCGCCCGCCATCCTGCACCCGATCTTGCCGCAGCTGTTGTACTCCGGGCACGCTCTACACCCGCTCTTTCTGCTGCGGGCAAAAGCCCGCAGCGTGGTGGTGATTTCGTCAAGTGTCATATCGCAATTCTCCTTTCCAGTTCTTCCATCGTTTCGATCTTCTCGTTGCACCACTCCGGGAGATTTGCTCTTACGACCGCCTCTGCCATCGGCGGGCATACCGCATTCCCGCAGCGCGCCACCTGCTTGCTTTTTCCATACTCTTTCCCCGTGTAGTCGCGGTCGATTTTGTAATCGCTCGGAAATCCCATCGCATTGTAAAGTTCTCTCGGCGAGAGCATCCGCAGCCCAATGTCCACAATGTAGTACGGCGTTCCGCCAATCTCCAGCAGCAGCACCTCATCCTCTGCCAGCGTGTAGCCGCAGAGTTTATTCAGGAGTGCGCGTATCTCAGGCCAGCGTCCTAAATCGTCGTTGCTGCGCATCTTCGCCAAATATGCCTTACACACAGCGAACTCTCCAGCGCTTGTGGTCACGGTCTGCATCGGCTCTTTTATTCGGTGCCCCAAATTGTCGCCCTTGAATTTCACCACATGAGCGGCTACCACCGCCTCCCGGTCGTGGCTGGTAACGGTGTGCATGGGGTCTTTCACGCCCAAGGGCCTTCCGCCGGTGTAATACTCCACCAGATTTGCGCAGGTCAAGCCGTATCTGTTGGAGGCGTCCACCGTATTGATGGGAACTCCCAACCCGGATGCCCGGACGTGCTCCGTCTGTTCCGTGTGATACTGGATCAGTGCGGGAGCCAGAATCGGTCTGCACAAATTCTCTTTTCCAGTGCTGACCACTGTAGGAACCGGCGCGTTAATGTCATGTACGCGGGGTGCTTGCCCCTTGCGCTCCCCGTATCCCGTGGGGACAATGAACGGTTTCCCGCTCCGGATGGTAAATTTGTCCACGCCTCGGATGATGCGCCGCATGGTGTTGTCCGCCAAAGGCCGAACCGCCTTCAATCCGTACTGCTCTTTGATTTCCTCCTTGGTGTCAAATATCGACGGGCAAGGAAGTCTCCAGTCGATGATTTCTGCCGCGCTGCGCCACGGTTTCAACCGGCTACTCCTCACAGCTTCGCTGTCTCGCGGAGCGTGAGTCGGCGCTGGCCACACGATAGGTTTGCCATCACAGCGGGCAATCAGAACGAACCGTTTTCGGCTGGTCGGTGCTCCATAATCCGCCGCCACCAGTTCGCGCCATTCGACCTCGTATCCGAGATCCTGAAGCTGACCGACGAACTTACGAAATGTTGTTCCAGCAAGTTTCTTCACCGGTTTGCCCTTTCTGACTGGCCCCCACGTTTGGAACTCCTCGACGTTTTCAAGGAAAATCACGCGTGGCCGCACGGTTCCGGCCCACCGAAGAACAATCCAAGCAAGCCCGCGGATGTTCCGATCTACAAGCGCTGCTCCCTTCGCTTTGGAGAAGTGCTTACAATCGGGAGAGAACCAAGCAAGCCCAACCTTTCGTCCTTTGCACACTTCTTCGGGGTTCACGTCCCAAACGGACGCCTGTAAGTGCTGGGTATACGGATGGTTTGTTTTATGCATCAGGATTGCGTCCGGGTCATGGTTGATCGCAATCTCAACGATGCGGCCTGTCGCAAGCTCAATCCCTGTTGACGCCCCTCCGCCGCCAGCAAAATTGTCGACGATGATCTCGTCGAATAAATCATATTGGCATCCGCTCATTGCGCGCCCTCCCCCATCAGCTCGTCCATCTCCATCTGGCCGGGGAGCACGCCGTCCTCCATCCACCAGTGATAGATGTCGCGGCCTGTCGTCCCAATCCTCCACGACCCGTCCATCCTCCCGCGCCGCTCTCGTTCGGCGAGCATGCGGTCAAAAGCGTCTATGTAGAGTTTTTGGTATTTTGGGTACCTCGCAAATTCAGCATATCTTGTTGGCTTCCCAGCCAACGGGCAGCCGATGCACCCGACACGCTTGAATCCGCACCCGTATAGGGGATTGATCGGGATTTTCTCAGCTTCGATGTAGTCCCACACGTCCGTGTCTGTCCAGTCGATGATCGGATTGCACACGCTCCTTCTTTTTTGCATGCAGCGTTCAAAAAGCTGTCTCCGGTCGTCGTTGTCGTTGGCAAGGATGACCTTGCTGCTCCTTGTTTTTGACTCATAAATTCCTCGGTTGTTTTTCCGTTTTGCGCTCTCCGCCCATCTGACGCCTGTCGTAATCATGCGGTTCGCCCCGCCCCGCTCCTTGAGCACATCGCAGCAATACCGGACGAGCCGCGTCGGCGGCATGAGCTTTTGAGGGATCAGCGCCCACATGGACGTCGGCTTGCCTTTGTACGCAGGGTAGTTGATCGTGCATTTGATCCCGAGCGCCTCAAGTCGCTTGAACTCTTCCCGCACGAATCGCACTGTCTCCGGCGCGTCGGCGGTCGTGTGGTTGTGCTGCACCTCAAAGTTGATTCCTGCGCGCTGCGCCAGTGCGACGCACACGGAGCTGTCCTTGCCGCCGGAGGTCGTGACGATCAGCGGGGCGTGATAAAACTGTTCGCTCATCTGCGCGGCCGCGCGAAGCCGCTCGAGCGCGGTTTGCTCTTTATCCATCGCTGTTCCCCGTCGTCAGCTCGCACCCGCACGCCGCGTAGCCCGCGATGTCCACGTATGTATCTGCTATTTCGGTGACTGCCGTCGCCATGCGGCCGGCCTTGAACAGCACCATCATCATCGCCACGTCGCTCGGCAGGATCTCGACCTCGTCGCTCTTTAGCATCGCCTGTAAGTACGCCTGCCATAGCTGCGCGATCACCGCAAAATTCTGCTCCGGCTCGCCGTACTGCTGATTCCGATCCGTGCAAACGCACTTTTTAGCCTCTTCAAGGCACATTTCACGATTCACTTTTGTTCCTCCCTTTTGTAGTTTGCCGCTATGTCGTCAAAGCACACCGGCACGGCCTCGTGCAGCTTGTCCAAAAGCATCAAGGCCACCTCCCGCATCTGCGGATGCGCCGCCTTGTCGCAGCGCAGCTTCAAAAAATGCCTCCACTCGCGGATGTTGGCCGTCATCACAAGCTCGGTCTTTAGACTGTTCGGCAGGACGGCTCGGGCTTCCTGCGGTGTGCAGCCAATGTTAAGCAGCTCAAAGTAGCGCCGCTCTGCGGTCAAGCAGGCCTCTCTCCAGTACTGCCAGCCCTCGGTGCCCTCCACCAGATAAAGGGGGCGGATGACTGTAATCTCTCCGCCAAATCCATCCTTGGAGTAGTTGCAGTAGCGGGTGCTCTCTTGGCAGTAGCTCGCCATACGATGTCGTACGATCTCGTGCGACACCCCTCGGTCGCACGTAAATTTGACCGTAATCGACGCGTGCTCAAGCACCGCCTCGTGCCCGCGCTTGATGATCCCTGTGACAAATTTTTCAGCCGTCCCGTCCGCGATTTTGTCCTCGGACTTGTAGCAGACGCGGCCGCAGCGCTCAAGGTGCTGTAAAATCCCGTCCGTCGGCGTCATGATCTCGACGCCCGGTTTGATAATCCGCATTTTATTCCTCCAATTCCGGCAGCTCTCCGTGCCGTGCTATGTAGTCTCCGTAGGTCGCCACGTACTTTCCGTACGTCATGTGATGTGCCCGAGCCGCTGCGTTGATTTCATCCAGCGTCGGCCGCTTTTTGGGTTTTTCCGGTGCGGGAGCTTCCTGCTTGCATGTCTGCTCGCGCTTGAGGTTCGCCATCCGCGCGATGACCTCTCCCCGCTTCATGCCGGCCGTGCAGGCCGGGCAGGACGCCCGCTTCCCGATCCGGAACTGGTACGCGCCCTGCTCCTTCTCGCTCCCGCACGTTGTGCAGACACATCGCCACTTCGCGCTCGTCCCATACGTCCCGATTCTCTCAATGGCCATGTAGTCCCCGACGACCTGACCGGCGATGTTGACCGACCGCTCGACCGGCCGCTTGCCGCACTTCCCACAGCTTTGCCACGACCCATTTTTGACGGCGTAGCCTACCGCATCCACATAGTTCCCGCAGTCGCAGCGGCAGCGCCAGATGTAGTGCCCACGGTCGTTCTTGCCCAGCCGCTCCAAGACGGTCAGCTTGCCGAATTTCTGCCCTGCTAGGTCAAGTGCTCTCGGCATCTACGCCACCTCGATCCTCACCCGGACGCACTCGTCCGTGTGGAATTTGCTCACACGCTCGACATAAAATCGCCGGTCGTCGTTTTCCAGAAGCCAGCCTTTCAGGGCGTCCACGATCAGCTTCTCGATGACCGCGTGGTTGTCGATGTCCATCCTGTCACAGTGCCAGAACGTGATCCTGACTGGTTTTGCAAACGGCAGGCGGCTGACGTGGTCTCTCAGCAAAACCGCCGTCACCGTGTCGTGCATCCGGTCGGCGTTGTCTTTTCGCTTCGACCAGTGCATCCCGGCGTAGTACGCGTTGAGGCCAAAGTTCTTGCAAAACTGGCTCTTGTTTCGGGGATAAGGGATCCGGATTTCCACCGGCTGCGTTCTCCCCGCGGCAGGCTTTTTGCCGCCTGCCCGTATTTTCTTGCTTTCACTCATTGTCCACCATCCTGTTTAAGCGGGCGATTGCCTCCCGCTCGTAGTCTCCCGGCGTACCAATGGCCGGATTCGCCTTTGCTCTCGCCGGAGCTGCGCCTTTCGGTGTTTCGTGTTTTTCCCAAGTCAGGAATTTCTGCTTCCAGTTGCGGACGGGGTTGCCCTTTGCGTCCTTCCAACCGCCCGTGTTGTAATACTCCCAAAACTGCTTTGGGTCGACAGTGCTGCCCCTCTGCTCGGCGTACTCCATGACGCTCTCAAGAGAGGGTGGGGTCGCGCGCTCCGTGCGCGTCTTAACCCCGTCTTCTGTCTTCTGTCTTTTGTCTTCTGTCTTTTGTCTTATGTCTTTAGTAGCCTTTGGTTCGCTTTCATTCGCTTTATTTTGCTTTTGGTCGCTTTCGTTTGCTTTATTCCCGCGGCCTCCACGCGAACCGTTTTCTGAGTTTGTCCTTCGCTTTTCGGCATCGCGGTCGAGGACTGCCTTAAAAACCGGGAAAAGCACTGCCTCACGGCCGGGCAAATCCTGGATTTCGCCGTTTTTTGCGTATGTCAGGATCGCGATAAAGAGCCGCCCTTTTTCTGCGTCGTCAAGCGCGGCGGTTTGGTCGACCCAGTCGTAATACGCTTTTACGTAGCACTCGCCCATGGGTTAAAGGTCGAACGGCAGCTTCTCGTCGTCGTCCTCCAGAAGCTCATAGCCGCCTGCCGACGCCGCAGGCTTGCCCTCTCCCTTGCTGCCGCAGAAATAGACGTGCTCCGCGACCACCTCGGTCGCATACCGGTTATTCCCGTCCTTGTCCTGCCACTTTCTCACCTGCAAGCGGCCTGTGACCATGGCTTGCTGGCCTTTGCCAAAGTGGTTTGCAACAAACTCCCCTGTCTGCCGCCACGCGACGACGGGGATGAAATCGGTCTCCCGCTGGCCGCTGCTGTTCTTAAAATCGCGCTCGCATGCAAGGGTAAACGACGCGACCGCCGTGCCGTTTCCGGTTCTGCGAAGGTCGGGCTGATCCGTCAGCCGGCCGGAAATTGTGATAACATTAAGCATGGTTACTTTCTTCCTTTCCAGACGCATTTTCTTCGCGTCCAGCCTTTGTATTTTGATCTCAGGTATTTCTCCGCAAACTCAAGCATTTCCTCCCGCTCGTCCGTCTGGTCTAGCTTACGATGGCATTCCGGGCAGGCCGTCAGGACGTTCTGCTCGATGCCAAGCCCGCCCTGCGAGCGGGGAACAAAGTGTGCGTTGCTCCACGCGATCTCAAACGGAGCCGGGGTGCCGCAGAAGAGGCAGCACGGCCAGCCTCCAAAGCTGTCTCTCCTTGCGACCGCCCGCTTGACCTCGGTCGGAATTTCAAGCGCTTTCGCCCTGTCAGTTTTCCGCAAGCAAACTCGCCACCCTTCCGTCGTCCACGTCGATGTCAAGCGTCCTGCACTCGTCCATGAGTGCGTTGATGACGCGCGTCATCTGCGCGGTGTCGTAGGTGCTTGACCCCTGGTACAGCCGCAGCACCAGATCGTCACCGTCCGCGCTCTCGCACTCGGTGATCCAGCCGATGCCCTTTGCCTGCCACTCGTTCGAGACAAGCGCGGCGTCCGCCCTGCTCACGCGCACCGTAACATAGTCCCCGTAATCTCGGATGATCTCTCGATAGACCTCGTTGCGCTTTGCGTCGATGGCCTCGGCGATCCGCTGGCACAGCTCCCACATCAATCGGTTCTGATCGTTTGAGCGCGGCTTTTTCTCCTTCTCGATGCTCAGCATATACCGCGTTTCCGGCTTCAGCTTCGCCGCCATTTTCCGCGCCGCGAAAACGTCCACGACCGGGAATCTCAGGCACGTCCGGCCGTCCTCGTCCTTTGCGATGGACGGCCGGAACACGGAGGCGTTCACGACTCAGGCGCGGCGTCGGCTTCGAGAGCTGCCGCCTTCTTGCGCTTGGCTGCGCACGCCCAGCACAGGCGGACGCCGTAGGTTTTCTCGGTCGATTCCGCGATCTGCTCGGCCTTCCAGTTGCCGACGTCCGCGATCGCATGACCGCAGTCGGTGCATTTGCCGACGGCCTTGCGTCTGGCAGCCTCGCTCCGGAAACCTCGCTCCTCGCTGCCCTGCTGGTCGGGATCGTCGCCGGTGATGATCTTGTACGCCTTCAAAAGCGCGTATTTGTCCGAGTACGTCATGGCCTTGCCGGGGGCTTTGTCGCCGTTGTCGATGCCGTCTCCGTAGGTCGTGACGTCGACAAACTCGTCCGGCTTCTCGGTGTTGACGAATCTGTAGACTGTTTCCAACCGCATAAAGAACTGCGATTTCTCGTTCGTGTTGCCGTTGTAAACCGACGTCGTCGTGATGACGTCCTTGTCGATGATCTCGCGCTTCACGGGATAGCTGTAGATCCCGTACTTCTGTTCAAGCGGCTTCACCGCCGCGAGCACGTCCGCCTCGCCGACGGCCTTGTAAGACCCTTTGCCGACGTTGACGTTCAGGTTCTTCGCCACGGCGGACAGCTCAGCCGTCACGCCAGCGAGTTTTTCATAGATGTTCATTCGTTATCCTCCTTGATCGCCCAGACCGCCGTGTTGACGCCGGTCGTCTCGCTCACACGCTTGCCCACCGGCTCGATCGTCCCGAGCTTGCGCAGCTCCGTGAGTCTGGGCTTTACATAGTTTTTGTCTCTCACGGGGATCAGCCCCGCGCAGTACATCGAGTCCGTCAGCTCCTCGGCCGCGCGCGATGCGCACGAT